>CEOQ01055544.1_pt1 | contig 24602 bp, 22 predicted proteins | sample 361351 | NCBI WGS metagenome assembly CEOQ01 (sample SAMEA2619907, study PRJEB7988) | marine metagenome | biome: marine biome (ENVO:00000447); feature: deep chlorophyll maximum layer (ENVO:xxxxxxxx); material: "saline water (ENVO:00002010), including plankton (ENVO:xxxxxxxx)" | depth 60 m | reverse complement strand
TAATATAAGTTGTTTTCATTTTTTGTTTTTGTAATTCTGTGCATTCTTTAGCAGTTTTGTTTACTAGATCGCTCATCCATTTAGAGAGTTCTTGGAATTCATTGCTGGCATACATTTCTATCCATTCTGAATAAGCAGCATGGATACCAGGTGATTTTATTGAATCTAATTTTTCTCCTATTTCAGCATATGTGGCCATACATGGTAATAATGCAGCTACTATTTCCGAAAAATCACATTCATAACCAATTTTAACTAAAAAGTTTGTATATGTGATTGTTGCATTTGTAGGTTTTATATTTTTTAGTCGAGATTCTGTTATACCAATTTTTTTGCAGAATGAAAGATGAAGTTGCATTTCGGTATTCAATGTTTCTTGTAATAAAATACTAAATTTGCTCATTGTTTTATAATCAGGAGATTTAATTGTTGCTAAGCCTAATATTTTGCCGTATTCAATTAAAAATAAATAATCTTGTTCAATGAAATGTTTGAAACAAGAGATATCTAATGTGCCATCTCCAATTCCCATAGGAAATTTATGATTAATAATTAAAGATTGTATATCTTTGGTTTCTGAATATAGTTCTTTAGTAAAATTCATTACAATTAATGTACTAAATTGTCCCCTGATTTCTGGCTTCAATAAATGCATTTTCCATAGCTTCTACAGTTTGATTTACGTCATCTTCACTATGTTCTGCCATCATTATAAATCTTGATGCTGCCCAGGTATCTATTCCCTGATTGATAAGAGATAGTCCTAGTTGATTATGTATTTGAGCGTTATAAGATTTTGATTCATCTTCCTTAGTCAGGTTGATAATGTCTTCTACTGAATTTGCTTCAATTCCTAATCTGAAATGAACTAATGAATCATTTCCATAAGCTAATCCGGGAATTTCTAATTTTGATAATACTCCATTTAAGCCCGAAACTAGTTGTTCGCCTCTTTTTGCTGCAATTTCATTAACATCGGTAGTTCTTACTATTTCTAAAGCTTTTGCTCCAGCAGCAGCAGATAACGGGTTTGCATTAAATGTACCAGGGTGATACATGCCTTTTCCTCCGGGGTTTTTTTCTAGAATTTCCATAAATTCAGCTTTACCTGTCACGCAACCTCCAGGCAATCCTCCTCCGAGTATTTTAGCCCAGGAACTTATATCTGGGGTTATGCCAAATAGTTCTTCTGCTCCGCCTTTGGCAACTCTAAATCCTGTTACTACTTCATCAAACATAAGTACGATTTTTCTGTCGGTGCATAATTGTCTAAGCTCTTTGATAAAAGAAGGCTTTATTGGATATTGCCCCATGTGAGCACCGGTTGGTTCCAGCATTATTCCTGCAATATCATTATCATTATCTAATAGTGATTCAAGAATAGAAATATCATTTGGAGGTATAACAATCATAGTATCTAAAACTTGTTTGGGAATGCCGTATTCCCAGTTTTCATCTGCCCCACCTGTTGCTGATGCCCCATCACTCCAACCATGAAAATGATGCTCGAATTTTATGATTTTATTTTTACTTGTATAAGCTCTCATTATTCGCATGCCCATCATATCAGCTTCAGTTCCTGAACTTGTAAATCTTATTACTTCTGCTGATGGTACTAAATTTTTTATAGCTTTTCCCCAAGCAATTTCAAGTTCAGTAGAAGCTCCTGGTAAACTGCCTTTTGCGATTGTATCCCTGACAACTTTGACTATTTCTGGATGCGCATGCCCTAATAACATTGATCCATGTCCTGATTTGTAATCGATATATTCATTTCCGTCAATATCCCATTTTTTTGAACCTTTAGCGTTTGCGATGTAATAAGGAAAGGGTTTTGTAATCCTGGCATCGTGAGTAACGCCATTTGGGAATAAATTTATTGCTTCTTTAAATTTTTGTTCTGATTTTGAATGATTTTCAATATATTTTTTTTCTATCGGGGTTGTCATATTTTTCCTAAATCATATTTGCTTATTAATTAATAATAGAAATTATATAAGACTTTTAATTATTTTGTAACTATAAGGTTTTAAATGGTAAATATTTATATTAGATATATTTTATAATCGTTTGTATTAAATAATATTTATGGGTTAATTTTATGAGAAGTTTTGTTGTTAATCTTGAATGTACTTATCCTGGTTGTGGTGAAGAATATTCAGTAGATGAGTTAAATAAGTTATGTATAAAATGTGGAAGAGTGTTGTATGCTCGTTATGATATTAATGCAGCAAAAAAAGCAGTATCAAAAGAAGATCTAATACATAGAGATCCTAATATGTGGAGATACTTTGAGATGATGCCAGTAAAAAATCCCAAAAATGTTATTACCTTAGGGGAAGGATTTACTCCAATTTTCCATGCAGAAAATTTAGGACGCGTTGAAGGTTATTCCAATCTTTATATTAAAGATGAGGGTCTTAATCCTACTGCTTCTTTTAAGGCCAGAGGATTATCTGCAGCTTTATCAAAAGCAAAAGAACTCGGAGTAAAAAAAGTTACAATGCCATCAGCTGGTAATGCCGCTGGTGCTATGGCAGCTTATGCAGCAGCAGGCAATTTACAAGCTCATGTATTTATGCCAAATGATGCTCCTATTATGAATCAGAAAGAATCTGAACTTGCGGGAGCTTCTTTGAATTTGATAGATGGTTTAATTAATGATGCCGGAAGAATTTCAAATGAATTTGCTGACAAGGAAAATTTATTTGATGTGTCAACTTTGAAAGAACCTTATCGCCAAGAAGGTAAGAAAACAATGGGGTATGAAATTGCAGAACAATTTAAATGGAATTTGCCTGATACTATTGTTTATCCAACTGGCGGAGGTACTGGAATTGTAGGCATGTGGAAGGCATTTAATGAAATGGAAGAATTGGGCTGGATTGGCTCTAAAAGACCGAAGATGTTTTCAGTTCAGGCTGTAGGATGCGCTCCTATAATTAAAGCTTTTGAAGAAAATACAATGCATGCAGAATTATGGGAAAATGCTTCTACTAAAGCAGCTGGAATGAGAGTGCCCGTTGCGGTTGGTGATTACTTGATATTAGAAGCTTTAAGAGAAAGTGGGGGCGGTGTTGCAGCAATTGAAGATGAGGATATGATTCATAATATGAGATTAATTGCGAGCAAGCAAGGAATTCTTCCGGCTCCAGAGGGCGCTGCAACTTATGTAGGTTTAAATCAATTGGTTAGGGAAGGAAAAGTAGATAAAGATGAAAAAATTTTATTAATGAATACAGGTTCAGCATTTAAATACTTTGAATTAATGTAAAAAATCCTTATACTTTATTGACAGTGGATATTTAGCTGTGTGATACTTTTCACTAGAGTTTTTATGTGAGGTAAAAATTGGACCCAATACCATTGACAGAACAAGATTGGAAAGAACTACATCTAATTATAAATAACGTGTGGTTAATGCTGGTTTGCGCTTTGTCATTTTCAGGGAATATGTTATTAGCTCATGCTATTATACCTTCTTTAATCGATTCAGGATCCGTAAGTAAATATTGGAAAATCCTAAGAGTTTTGTTTTACATGGGAGGTTTTGGTTCTGCCGTTGTATATATTGGTTTGGCGGTATGGGCAATTATAGTTGGAGATGTTTTAAATAAATTCTGGCCAAATTTTTGGATTTAGTTTTATATAGGAGAAAAATTGATACCAGGTGATTTTAGAGTTCCAAAAATAAGTCAAAAAGTTCTGCTTATTTCAGGCATAGGAGCTTTGGGAACTTTGGTGATATTAATAATCGCTGTTTTATTTGTAGGATCTGCCTGGTGGACTCAACCACTTTTTGGCTTTGATGATGGGCCTGATCAACCCATAGCTTTCAAACATGCTCCACATGTAAAAGAATTGGGAATGAAATGTACTTATTGTCATCGTTTTGGAACAGAGGGTGCTGCAGCTGCCGCCATACCTCCTGTGGAATTTTGTATGTCGTGTCATAGAATAGTTGGTGATGGCAATGAAGAAATAAAAAAGATCCGAGATGCTTATAGTGGCGGGAAGCCTATTGATTGGGTAAGAGTGCATAGACTACCTGATCACGCCAAGTTTTTTCACCCCCCACATATAAAGAAATTATCTGAGAAAAATAATATTGAAGCAAGCGAAGTTTGTTCAACATGCCATGGAGATGTGGCATCTATGAATAAAGTTAAGCAGGTTTCTCCTATGAAAATGGGATGGTGTGTAGATTGCCATAGAGCAAACGGTGCTTCAACTGATTGTACTACTTGTCATTATTGAGGAATATTTAATATGGATTTAACAAGAAGAGATTTTATAAAACTTATCGGCGGAGGAGCTACAGGAGCTGTGATTTTTAGTGCTTGTGGTGTTCCTGATGAAGAATTATATTTTCAATCTCCCAATAAACTTCCTGAAGATCAGGTTACTGGAATTGATAATTGGTATGCTACTCTAGGATCGAATGGCGAAGGGCTTGCAGTTAGGATCATGGAAGGTAGAGCAAAAAAAGTAGAAGGTAATTCTGATTATCCTATTAATACGGGCGCTCATAGTTACTCTAATGAAGCAGAATTGCAAATGTTATATCATCCTGAAAGATTAGAATCTCCTATAGTTAGAGATGGTAATAGAGGAAGTGGCAAATGGATTGAAATTGGATGGAATGATGCATACCAACGTATTAATGAACAATTAAATACTTTAGGGTATAACAAATCTAGATTTATTACTAAACCCCTTGGAGGAAGAAGTAATTCGATTATTAGTGCTTTTTCAGATGAACTTGGGAATAGTTTGTTATCTTATTCTCCTCTTGATGATTCTAATTTAATTCATGCTTTGAATATAATTACTGGGTCAGCTAATATTCCTAAATTTGATATTGGCCATTCAGATATGGTGCTAAATTTTGGTATGGATTTTTTAAATTCTTCTTATTCTCAGGCAATGTTTGGAAGAGAGTATGGGAAATTTAGAACTTCCCCTCGAGGAAGCTTGTATCATATAGAACCTAGGTTGTCATTAACTGCTACAAATGCTGATGAATGGATTTTTTGCCAGATGGGAACTGAGGGTATGATTGCATCAGCAATAGCTTACGTTTTAATTTCTGAAAAATTAGTAAATTCAGATTTTGCAAAAAAAATTAATTCAAAAGATCTTTCTGATTTTGCTCCTGAAAAAATTTCTAAACTAACTGGTATTAAGTCTGACAAGATAGTTGACCTTGCCCATAAATTGGCTAAATCAAAACACCCGTTAGTTATTGGAGGTGACATAGTTTCAGCAAATACTAATGGTTCTTCTAATATGGTCGCTATTTATGGATTAAATTTACTTTTAGGCAATATTAATAAAGAGGGCGGGCTTATACTAAATCCTGATTCCCCAATATCAGATTTACATTCTTCTAAAACTATTAGTTCTTATCAGGAAATTTTATCTCTTATTGGTGATATAGATTCTGGAACTACTAATTCATTATTTATTAATCAGGTAGATATGAATTATTCAATGTCAGGAAATTTGAATATTAAATCATCTTTAAGTAAATTGGGATTAATAGTTTCTATGAATTCGTTTGTAGACGACACCTCAAAATACGCAGATATTATACTTCCTTTAAATACTCAGTTTGAGTCATGGGGGAATGATGTTCCTGTAATAGGCCCGGGTTACGAAGTTATAGGATTTCAACAACCAATAGTAAAAAGTAGATTTTCTAATAGGGGAAGGCAATCAGGTGCTAAAAATGCAGAAGAAATTATTATGGAATTATCTAATATTATGAATCTTAAGAATAAATATTCAGGTAAAACTATGAAAGATGTTTTGATGGATGATGCAAAAGAAATTATGAATTTTAATAGAGGTTCCATAAGAGCAAATGATTTGAAAACTTTTTGGAATGGACTCTTGTCTAGAGGTGGTTGGTGGGATGTAAAATCAACTGTTTCTAAAACAAAGAAAACAAAATTAAAAAAATGGCCTAATATTAATAATCCGGAATTTTCAAGTTCTAATGCTACTTATCATTTAGTTCCTTTTAAAACCACTGTTTCAGATGGCACTCTTGCTAAAACTCCATGGTTACAAGGCTTAACAGATCCTTTGACAACTATTGCATGGGAAACATGGGTTGAAATTAATGAGCAAGAAGCTGGTAAATTAAATATCAAAGAGGGAGATATTCTAGATATTGATAATGGAAATGGGCGTAAAATTAAAGCAGCAGCTTATCCCAATCCTGCCACACCACCGAATGTTTTAGCAGTTCCAGTAGGTGGAGGGCAGTCAACTGGAAGATATACATCAGGGTTTGGTGCAAATATTTATACTATTATGAACACAATGTATGATCCAGATACTGGTGCTCATGCCTGGGCTTCAAATAAAGTAAATATAAAGAAAACCAAAGATAGTATTAAAATACCTAAGTTTGAAGGAAGATTTGAGGAAACAAAACGTGACCCTCATCATCATGTTATTAAAATAAAATCATCAGATTCTGATCATTCTGATCATTAAATAGAGAGGACATAAATGAAGCAATCAAAATGGGGCATGGTAGTAGATTTAGATAAATGTACAGGATGTCAGGGATGTGTTGTTGCATGCCAATCTGAGAATAATATACCATCAAATGAAAAATCAGATTATGATGAAGACAGAGTAATACAATGGATTAGAGTAGAGAGGTATTGGGAGGGAACTTTCCCTGATGTAAAAGCAAGATTTATCCCTATTATGTGTCAGCATTGTGATGAGGCCCCTTGTGAACCAGTATGTCCAGTATATGCTTCTTACCACAATAGCGAAGGCTTAAATGTACAAGTTTATAATAGATGTATTGGAACCAGGTTTTGTGCTAACAATTGTCCTTACCAGGTTAGATTTTTTAATTTTTGGGAGGCTGAATGGCCAGATTCTTTGAAAAACCAACTAAATCCTGATGTGACAGTAAGATCAAGAGGCATTATGGAAAAATGTACTTTTTGTATACAGAGAATTAGAAGAACAAAAAGAGATTCTAAAGTAAATGGATTTGAAATAGAAGATGGTAATAGAGCCATTAATCCTGCATGTGTAAATGCCTGTGCAACAGAAGCTTTAGTGTTTGGTGATATGAATGATCCTGAAAGTAAAGTTTCTAAAATAAAAGTAAAAGAAAGTAAAAAAAGTGGAAGAGGATATCATCTTATGGAACATTATGGGACTTCTCCTAATGTTTTATATTTAAAGAAAATAGAAAAAAATAAATCACATTCACATTAAATAAATATGAAATCAGAATATGATAGCAAAACAAGAAAAGGGAAATTAGTATATCCCGAAAGAGTTATTGAAAGATCTTTAGGCAAGGTATCTCCTTCAAAAGATTTAATTGATAAGCATTTGAAACAAAGAGGGAAGATGTTTAAAACTTCTTTGATGCTTTCAGCAATTTTTTCAGTCATAGGTATTTTAGGAATTATTCTTAAAATTATTAATGGATTTGATAATTTAAGTGATTGGTCGGTTTATGTTACTGCTTGTGTATTTATATTTACAACTTTTATGGGAGCTCCTATGTTATCTATGGCAACAAAAGTTGCAAGGGGTAACTGGAGGCGTCCAGTTTCTAGATTGTCTGAAATATTTTGTATTTCAGGGATAGCAGGACTTTTAATGTTTTTACCTTTATTGTGGGTATTGCCAAGCCTTGAGGATGGAAGAAATACTTTATGGTTTTATGATCCAGGTAAAGTTCCTGCTTATTCTCCTCATATATGGACTAGTATAGCAATTATAGCATTTATATTTACAGCTTTAGCTCTTTTATGGATAAATGCTCGCCCTGATTTCGCTATTTTAAGAGATAATTCAAAGGGGCAAAATAAGTTATATTCACTTTTAGCATGGGGATGGGTAGGATCAACTAAACAATGGAATTCATTGAGGATAAGACTAAGTGCTTTAGGTATTTTTTATTTTATGCTTTTAATAACTGTTCATTATTTTTTAGCCTCAGATTTTTTGATGACATTAATTCCAGGATGGGTTGATTCATTGTATCCTGCAACTCAAGCACATAACGCAATTCAGGGAGGAGTGGCTATATTAATTATTGCCGTATTTGTTGCATGGAAATGGGGAGGATATCAAGAACATTTAGGCTTAGATCAATTTTGGGGATTGGGAAAATTATTGTTTGGTATTTCATTATTGTGGGTTTGGTTTTTTATATCCAGCTTGATGGTTTTATGGTATGGTAAAAAACCTAATGAACGAGATGTTTTGCAAATTTTAATGTTTGGCAAATATCTACCTGTATTTTTAGGAACAATATTTTTTGTTTTTATAGTTCCATTTGCAGTATTGATGTTGAATAATGTAAGGAAATCTTTTTATGGGCCACCTATTATTGCTATAAGTGTTTTGATTGGAAATTTCCTCGATAGATACAGGCATTATTCATCAGCTTATTCTTTAGACAGAACAATAGATGAAAATACTCATAGATTTGCTAACTTACCAGAAATTTTCGTGCCAAGCATAGTGGACATGATGGTTATTTTAGGAGCAATTGCAATTCCTGTATTTTTAATTTTATTTATAACTAAGTATGTTCCTATTATTAGCTTATGGGAAAATAGAGAATACATTATTTATGGAAGTCATGAAAAATACCACCATACTGAAGTTTTGGTAGAAGGGAAGCCTTATTGATATGGAGATTATTTAAATGCAAGAACATGTACAGTTAACAGATAAAGAAATAACCGATGATTTAGTATCTCCGGTTTTAAGATCAGCTAAATGGTTTTGGATGACTATAGGCTTTCTTGGCTTTATTATGGTTTTAGGTTTATCTGGATATGTATGGGAATTATATAGTGGATTAGGTGTGACCAATGTAAAAAGACCTGTGTATTGGGGAGCATATATTACTAATTTTGTTTTCTGGATAGGTATCAGTCATGCAGGTATTATGGTTTCAGCAATATTAAGATTGACTCAGGCAGAATGGAGAAGGCCTATAACTAGAGCGGCTGAAGTATTAACTTTATTTTCTTTGATTGCTGCTTTAAGTAATATTTTATTTCATGTTGGAAGGCCTTGGAGAATATATTGGATTACACCATTACCTCCAGTTGTGATTGGATATGATTTTGCAAGAGGAATTTGGCCTAATGTAAGATCTCCGTTTGTCTGGGATCCTGTCGCAGTTGGAACTTATCTTTTAAGTACTATTTTATTTATTTATACTTGTTTGCTACCTGATATAGCATTAGTAAGAGATAAAGTTAAGTCTAAAATTCCAAAAATTATATATAGTGTTCTGGCTTTAGGATTTAGAGGAACTCCAAGACAGTGGAAAATTCAGGCTACTGCACCAATTTTATTGTCAGCACTTGTTCTACCTATATTTGTTTCTGTACATAGCATAGTTTCATGGGACTTTGCTGTTTCTATTGCGGTTGAAGGTTGGCATTCAACAATATTTGCTCCTTATTTTATTATAGGAGCTATACATTCTGGTGTTTCAGGAGTTGCTACATTAATGGCTGGATTATTATGGCTATATAAATTGGATAAATATATTAAACCAGACCATTTTGATGCTATAGGGAGATTATTAGTTATTGTAGCTACCATATGGCTCTTCTCATTATTTTTAGAATGGGTTTTTGCATTGTATCCTTTAGAAGATCCTGAAATAGCACTAAGAAATATGCAGGTTTTTCAGACTCCATGGAATTATCTATTTATTTTGTTTTTAATTACTGCTTATATAATCCCGGTAGGTGCATGGTGTTTTAAAAATATAAGAAGAAGTGCCAAATGGATGTTCTTCACAACTATTCTAGTTAATATAGGTATGTGGTTAGAACGGTTTTTGATTATTGTACCTGGATTATCTAGAAGAACTGAATTAAGCTTTAACTGGGGAGCTTATTCTCCTAGCCTTGTTGAGATGGGCTTGGTTGCATTTACATTTGCATTTGTTATTTGCGGTGTATTAGTTTTTGCAAGAATCTTTCCTTTAATACCTCCTTTTGATGTTAAAGAAGGAATGAGATTCAGGCATATAATAAAAATTGGTAAAAGAAATATTTCAGCAGTAGTAAGGGAGTAAATTATGGCTAATAAAAGTATTTTAGGATTATTCGTAGATGAAAACGTGGTGGGTGATGCATTATCTTCTCTTCGCAAGGCGGGTTATAAAGATAATGAATTTGAAGTTATGACTGGCTCACCATATCCTGAAGGCACATTTGGTGAAGCAGAACCTCATCATAAATTATTTAGATACCCGATATTTGGTGCTGTAGTAGGATTTACAGTAGCATTGATAATTACTGTTGGTACTCAATTAGCTTATCCTATGGTTACAGGTGGAAAACCAATTCTATCTATCCCGCCTATGCTTGTTATTTTTTATGAGATGACATTATTATTTTCAGTTATTGTAACTATTCTTGGCGCATTATTTGAGTCAAGATTACCAAAGATTTTTATGGGCGCTTATGATGAACGTATTATGACGGAGGGTTATATAGGTGTAGTGGTTACTGTTAATGAATCAAGAATTAAAAAAGCTGAAGATACTTTAAAAAAATCTGGAGCAGAATCCACGAAAAGAGGATGGGAATGATAACTTATTTAACTAAAAGATATACTTTTTTTGTATTCTTGTTTGCAGCATTGTTTTTAACAGCATGTGCTGGAGATATTAAAACAGGTGAATTAAATATTCTAGGTGATACTGCTACATTAGATATGCCTGCCATCCCTAAATCAGGAAGTCATGCAATAGTAATATTTAGTGAAATGCATTATCAACCATCTTACAAGAGTCAGGAAATTCCAAGAATCATGCCAAATCCTGAAGCCGTTCCTATGAATGGAAAAGAAATTAATCGAACCCCAGAAGAATATAAAATTTTAACTATCCCTTCTCAATACAATAATGATGAATTGTCCTCTCAGGGAGCTTTGTTATATGCTGAGAATTGTGTGTATTGCCATGGAGATAATTTAGATGGGAAAGGAAAATACAGAGATTATGTAAATATGACATTAGATGATGGCAAGGTAATTAATAAAGGCGCCTATCCTGCAGATTTATTATCTGATAAAACTGCACAATCAACTGATGGCGAATTATTTGCATTTATATCGAAAGGGTCCAGGACTGGTTTGGCTCAATATTCTAATGATTTACCCATTTCATCAGGCATGCTTGCTTATGATACAATCTTAACAGAGCAAGAAAGATGGGCTTTAGTTATATATATACGTCAAATTCAAGGAAAATAAGATGTCAGAAAATAAATGTGAGAATCCAAATTGTAAATGCGTTAATTGCGCCTGTTCTCCATGTAACTGTTAATAAGGTCAACTTATATAAGGGTATTATATATTTTTAACCCATATACTTTTTGCTATATTTAAACCAAGATCTACTTTAGTTTTATCTATTTTAATAGAGATTATTCCTCTTGTATCTGAAAGCTCTGTTACCGAAATTTTATTGCCTGGAAGAACTTTATTTTTATTAAGAAATTCTACAAATTCAGAGTTTTCTGGAGGAATTTTAGAAATAATATAGGATTTATCAGTAATTGTTTTAGTAAGAGGAAAATTATCTTCATTTTTTATGAAATTGATTCCCGGTATTGTTTGTCCAAAAGGATCTTTATCAGGATAATTGAGTAATTTATCAATAGAATTTTCAATATCCTGTGACATTGCATGCTCTAATCTATGCGCTTCTTGAAAAACATCTTTAAGTTCTATTTTTAATATTTTATGTATAAATTTACTCGCAAGTCTGAATCTTTTAGTTTGCTCTTTAGCTGAAATTTTGCCGTATTCTGTTAAGAATATCTCATTATTTTTATCTTTTGTTATTAAATGATCTCTTACCATTCTTTTAAGCATTCCTGTAACAGTTGGAAGACTTGTGCCTAAATTTTCAGAAGATGGTAATTGTTTAATATATTCTAGTAAAGTGCTCGCTGTGATTTTTTCTTTTTTTTCATACAGTAAATACATAGCGTAAAGATAATTTTCTGTATTTGGAGATAATTTCCTATGTACAGGGCAATTAATATTTTCCCATTTCCGAATTTGTTTTTGTTGAGTCATTGTTAATTTTTATTATGTTAATAATATAATATATATATATAATTATTTTATCTCAGTATAATTTATTTTTTAATTTTCTAAAATGTCATTAGTAAGAAATATACTTTTATGGTCTTCTAAAAATTATTGGATTTCTCATAAATTACCCAAATATAAATTTGTTCAGAAATCTGTTTCAAGGTTTATGCCAGGAGAAAAATTAGATGATGCATTGAGTAAATCTTATGAACTAGAAAATATGGGATATGGAACAATTATTACTTATTTAGGGGAAAATTCCTTAAGTAAAGCTCTGACATTAAAAACTGTTAATCAATATCAAGATGCTTTAGAAGATATAGATGAACGTTCACTTAAAACAGTTATTTCAGTTAAATTAACTCAGCTTGGATTAGATATAGATGAAGAATTATGCTTTGATAATTTAAAACAATTATTGAAAGAAGCTGAATTAAAAAATACTTTTGTTTGGATCGATATGGAAGAATATATATATTTGGAATTAACATTGAAAATATATAAAAAATTAATCCAAGAACATCAAAATATTGGCATTACTTTACAATCATATTTATATCGTTCTGAAGATGATCTTAAATCTTTGTTAGAAATTGCTCCTTATATCAGATTAGTTAAAGGAGCTTATTCTGAAGACTCAAGTGTATCAATGCAGAATAGAAATGAAATAGATGGAAATTATCTTAAACTAGCTAATCTTATGCTTGAAAAAAAGATATTGAAAAATGGTTTGATACCATCTTTTGCAACTCACGATCATCATATTATTTATTCTTTAATAAATAATATAAATGCAGCCGAAATTGAAAAGTATCATTATGAATTTAATATGCTATATGGTATTAGAAGAGATTTACAAAATGAAATTTTAAAATCGGGTCAGAACTTGAAAATTTTAATTAGCTATGGCGAAGAATGGTTTCCATGGTACGTGCGAAGACTCGCAGAAAATCCTAAAAATCTATTTTTACTATTAAAATAAAATTAAGTTCGTTCTTTGATTTTATCTTTTGTTGCAATTTCGAAAAATTCTATATCATAAGATTGAATTAATTCCATAAGTTTAGGAGCATTTTCTCTTACAGCTGCAGGTACATTTGGCATTCTGTTTGCATCGATTGTTTCTTGAGTCCATTCTGCGCAGACAGTAATTTCAGTAGCAGGAGTCCCTGCTCCAGCTATATAGATAGTTGCTTTATCTCTTCCGTCTTCTTCATATGCATTACAAATCTTGGTAAGTACATCAGCTACTTTCCAAGCATTTACTCTTTCTGTACGACATACTCTTCTTACTAAAAACATATTGTCCTTTAGAAATATTATTAATAATTAATCTTCTATTTCTACAATCATTTCGATTTCAACAGGGATATTGCCTGGAAGTGAGCCCATTCCTACAGCTGATCTTGCGTGTTTTCCTTTGTCTCCAAATACTTCTACCATAAGATCAGAGCAACCATTAGCTACTGCTGGTTGATCTGTAAAATCTGGTGTGCAATTTACCATTGTTAATAATTTTACTATTCTTTTAACTTTATCAAGATCGCCAACTTGTCCTTTTAATCTTGCGATACATCCAATTCCAGTTGACTTTGCGGCTTCGTAGCCTTCGTCTTTTGTTAAATCTTTACCAACTTTACCTACCATACTTGCATCGCTTGGGCCTAAACCTGAAAGGTATAGTAAGTTTCCTGTTCGAACTCCTGGCACATAATTAGCGATAGGTTGTGGTTCTACTGGTAATTCAATTCCCATTGCATTAAGCTTATCTTCAATTTTTCCCATTTTATTCTCCATTAATGTATATGTTTTTAATATATTATAATACTTTTTATAATTAATTGTTAAGAGATTAATTTCGTGTCATAATAAGTATATTAATATATTTTTTAATTAGGAGAATTATGTCAGTTTGCAGAATTACTACACTTACCATGAAATCAAAAGAAGCAGCAGATGCTCAAGTTGATTCATATACATCAACAGCCTCAAGTAAATTTCCTGAAGCCGAACAACTTTTACAAATAAGAGCAGATGATACCACTGTTATAGCTATTTCGTTGTATGAAGATCAAGCAGCAATGGAGAGAGCTTCGGCTACTAGATCACAGTCTATTGACTCTGCTCAAGATAATATTGTTTCAGTAGATACAAAAGTTGGAACTGTTGAACTGAATCATTCATAACTAAGACAAGAAATGCTAAGTTATATTTCAAAAATTGATTGGTATAAGGTTCCGGATGAACTTGCATGGAATGAAGTTGCAGGAATATCTATAGATCATGAAAATAGAGTGATTGTTTTCGTTAGAGGAGAAACACCTGTTATTATCTTAAGCACTAATGGTGAATACATAGATAGTTTTGGCAAAGGTGAATTTACAAACCGAGCTCACTCAGTAAGAGTTGATTCTGAAAATTATTATTGGTTTGTAGATGATGGAAATCATACAGTAAGTAAATATAATCCCAATGGAGAAAGATTACTTACTATAGGTATTCCCAATAAGCCAGCTGAACTTCATTCTGGAATCCCATTTAATCGTTGTACTGATATTGCCGTAGATTACAAAAACGGATTTTTATTTATTAGTGATGGTTATGGTAATTCTTCTGTTCACAAATATAGTTTAAATGGCGAGCTTATTACTACCTGGGGAGCTCCTGGAACTGATCCGGGCCAATTTAATATTGTTCATAATATAGCTATGGATGATTCAGGATTACTTTATGTTGCTGACAGAGAAAATCATCGAGTACAAATATTCGATCAGGAGGGTAAATTTGTTAATCAAATCGTTAATATGCACAGGCCTTGCACAGTGACAATTTTTGAAAATAAACTATATGTTGGAGAATTAGGATATGGATTGCCTGTTAATAAAGATGTTCCTAATATTGGCCCAAGAATTAGTTTGTATTCTTTAGATGGGAAATTAATAGACAGATGGGGCGAAGGTTTTGGGCTTGGTGAAATGGAATTAATGGCTCCCCATGGGCTTGCAGTTGATAACGATAATAATATTTATCTTGCTGAAGTTTGTGTTGCAGTTTTAAGTAGTTTGGGATTGGATATTCCTAAGTATAACGGAGAAATTTATAATGGCTTAAGAAAATTGGAAAAAGTTCATTAAGCCTATTCTTGTAAAATGAAATCATTTTTACTTAATAATATTTCTCTAGCTTTTGAAATAGAAATATAATAAATTATAGGGACATTGCCGCTTTTAACAGCTACCCTGTTTTCATCTATTTGCTTTAATCTTATACGACTTATTGTTGATGGAGCTTTTGATTTTGGAACTAAGGTAATTAACGCATCAGACTGATTGAAGTCTATATCTTTTGATTCTTCATCATTTAAAAATCCATCAGCTAAAAGCAGTTGTGTAGTATTAGCAAACCTTGCAATTTTATATGAATTAATATTTATATTATCTTGGTTGTCTAATTGCCATCCTTTTTCAGTTAGATTTAATTCAAATTGTTCACTGGGATATGAAAATCTTATGGCTGCGAGTTCATCTGGAGGAAAATTTGAGATAATAGGATTTCTCCACATATCTGGATTTGTTGCAAAGATATCTGGGTAAGGGCAGGTAAATCCAAAAACCTGATCAAGATTAATTTTTTTAATAAAACATGTTTTTGTTTCTGGTTCCCATTTCCCAACTATAAATTCTTCTTGTAGAGTTGATTCTAAAAAGAATTGGACTAAAGTACTTTCATTTTCATTTAATCCTATTCTATTAAAATTTTTGGGATTCACTGAAACTAATTCTGATTTTTGAATATTGTTTACAGCGTTCCAAAATAATGCAAGTTTGGGCTCAAATACTTGTTGTTTTCCAATTCGCCATGAATTATTAACTTTATATAATTGCGAAGACTGAGATTTATTGCTGATTGTGATTCTATCTATTATTTCTTGATCAATAAAAATGATTCCTGAATCATCGTAGAGATTATTTGTATTTGATACTAATATTTTCACACCAGCAATTACTATACTGAGTACAATAAATATAGATAATAATATAAATGTGGGTTTATTTTTCATCGCTAAAAGTTTTCTTTTGAATTGATTTTCTTTTTAAATATCTAAAAAATCCAATCATAATAAATATAATCGGCGTTAGTACGTAATTTAGGTTTTTTGTAAGTGTTTGATGGCTGAAGAAATCGCCTTTTGAGCTCCAGTCAAGATTTCTTTCTCTGATTACTTTTGATCTTATATCTGCCAATTTATCTTCTTGTGCTAGCCAGTCCACCATGTTCATACCTAAAGCGAAATTTGATTGATTTGTGCTGGCAATGTAGTCTGAAAGCCAATCTGAGTCTGCTATTAATATTGCTCTTACTGGAATGTTATTTAAGTTTTCATCATTTTGTATTTTGACTCCGATGACTTGGACCCCTGTATTGTCTCGACTTGCTTCAAAATTAGCCCCAGGGCTTAAATCCTGATAGTCATATTGTATTGAAGCTGTAGGCGATGTTGTGATTAATGGTTCTACAATAATATTATTAATTAAAGGTTTTATTAACTCTATGGAACTAGTCCAAGGAAATAAAATAGAATTTACTTTACCCGTAGATTTAGAATCCAAGGGTGGTGTGCGTAGCCAGTATGGATAAGGTAATAATACTTCTCCTGATTGAGTACTAAATGGCAAGGTTTCATAAGAATTTAGATCAAATAGAATATTGTTTTTTACAATTATTCCATAATGTTCCCAATATTTAGATCCACTAAATTCATTTTGATAAGCAATCATTCTGTTCGTATCTATATTTACAGTATCAATAAGTATTAAGAAACTTACACCTTGATTGATGTAATTCTGAATTGTTTGGATAGTATCAAGGCTAATATTTTCATAACTTCCACCAGCCATAATAAAAACATCAGGAAGTTTTTGATTAACTGCAGGGCTAATTAATTCATCAGCAGAAATTACATTGACATTGTATTGTTGAGATAATAAGGATATAAATGATCCCATACCATTTTGATTATTTTTAGATGAATGAAGATTTATAAAAGATATGGTTTTTTTTGTATCATTTAACATTTTGAATGTTAAAGATGCAATTTTGTATTCTAAGCCATCAAGTGATTCGACAAATGGTATGACTTCTTTGTTGTTTGCATATGCTATGGTCATACCTAAATATCCTGTTTTAACCTGAAATTCCCCCTGTCTCTGGATATTAAATTGCACTGGAGGTATTCCTACTATTTCAGATTCTTCCGCATCTTTTTCATTAGCGTCAGGATATCTATGCTTTATTCGTACAAATTTAGATCTTGCATTTAAATCAGATAAAAAGTCATTAACATCTCTGGCAGTTAATGCAGTATTAATGGGATGATCTTTTGATTCAAATAAAGTGATAGTCACATAATCATCTAAATTATCAAATATATTTTTGGTTGATGGTGCTAATGAATAAACTTTATCTTCGGTTAAATCTATTCTCCCTTGAATAGAGTTTCCAAACCATGCAAATACTAGAGATAATATTACTAAACTGCCTACTCCGATTCTTAAATTTCTGTATTGTATGGAGTTAGTATTTAAGCTTTTTCCTTTTGTATTAAGGTAAGTTATGCTTAGAAAAGCTACATCAATGGAAATAAAATACAGAACGTCTCTTAGATCTATTAACCCTCTAGTTATAGAAGAAAAGTGTGTGATAGGGCTAAGATCTTGTAATAGTATTGATAAGGCAGATGGTAAAGTTATATTTATAAAATCTAAACCGATCACTATTGATAATATACTTATACTTAACGCAATCATAAAAGCTACAATTTGATTTTTTGTTAGACTAGAGCTAAATATTCCTATACTTACTAATGATGAGGATAAAAATATAGCACCTAAGTATTGTGCAAATAATGCTCCAAAATCTAAATCACCTGCAAATATAAGACTGATAGGAATTATCAAAGTTCCTAAAATACCTATAATTACAAATAATAAGCCGGCAAAGAACTTAGATAAAATTACTATTACACCTCTAACTGGTTGAGTAAATAATATTTCTAGAGTTCCGTCTCTTTGCTCTTCTGCAAATAATCTCATTGTAGCTGCAGGTATATATATAGATAGAATCCAGGGAAGCAAAGAAAACATTGGTCTTAAAGAAGCTTCATTTGTAGTTTCTATGGTTCTAAAAAACATAAATGAAATCGCAATTACAAATATAATGTTTAATATATATCCTGTAGGCTGGTCAAAATATGACTTAAAATCTTTATTTAATATGGTCAATAATGATCGCATTATTATTCTTTTTCATCTCCAATTGTTAAAAATTTAAATACATCTTCTAGTTTTGGAGTAGTTTTACTCATTGTTAATAAAGTCCATTTTTCTTCTATTGCTTTTTTATATATATCTTTTCTAGGATCTGAATTGTCTTCTATTGATACAATGAATTTTTTAATTTCATCTTCATTTTCTATTATTTGTATATCTTCAATTCCTTTAATTGAATTTAGTTTTGTATGTATATTTTTTCCTATAATTTCTAATTCAATTGTTTGATTTTTATTTTGGCTGTTTAAAATTTCTTTAATTGTACCTTCAGTTATTATTTTCCCTTTATTTATCAAAATTATTCTTGAACAAGTTGTTTCTACTTCTTGTAGTACGTGCGTGGATAGCATAATTGTACGTTGTTTTCCTAATGATTTAATTAGATTTCTCATACTTACTCTTTGATTGGGATCTAATCCCTCTGTAGGTTCGTCTAAAATAAGTATTTCAGGTTGATGTAATATTGCTTGCGCTAATCCTACTCTTTGCCTATATCCTTTAGATAATTGATTGATAGGACTATAGTAATATTCATGAATTCCGGTTTCGTCAACAGCGTTAGTTAAATTAGATTTATAGTCTTTCGATGACAAATTACGTAAATCTCCAATTAATTTCAGATAATCTTTAACAATCATTTCACCGTATAAAGGATTGTTTTCAGGAAGGTAGCCTATTTTTTTTCTTGTTTCAATATCAGAGTCTTTAGTGTTAATTGAATCAATGAAAATCTCACCAGAGTTTTGAGTGTAATAAGAAGTCAGGAGTCTCATGGTTGTACTTTTGCCGGCACCATTTGGTCCTAGAAAACCTACAACTTCTCCTTTATTGATTGAAAAATTTATTGAATTTACAGCGACTCTGCTACCAAATGTTTTGGTAACATTTTCGACTAAAATTTTGGCGTTATTCTTTTCCATAAATTGCTTTTTTAAATTAAAATAGAATCATATTTTATCAGAAATTTGATAATCCTATAATTTGTTTTGATATATTAAATAATTAATTCACGAGTAGATATTTGTTCTTAAGGAATTTATAATTACATATCAATAAATATAAATGATTGTTTTTAGGAAGAAGAAATGACTAATAAAACCCAGACTTTATATAAAAGTTACATAATTGAAGAATATTTTGCTACTGAAAAACCTTATTATGTTCCTGTCTCTGATGAGGTGGAATTATTTGAATCTGCTTACAAGCAAAAACTTCCAGTTCTTTTTAAAGGACCAACTGGATGTGGAAAAACAAGGTTTGTTGAATATATGGCATATAAAATTGGACAAGAAATGGCTGAATCCAAAAAAAACAATAACTCTCAAAAAAACATTCCATTAGTAACAATTGCTTGCCATGAAGATTTAACTGCAAGTGATTTGGTTGGGCGTTATTTGCTTGAAGGTGATTCTACTGTTTGGATGGACGGGCCTCTAACAAGAGCTGTAAAAGCAGGTGGTATTTGTTATTTAGATGAAGTAGTAGAAGCAAGAAAAGATACAACTGTAATAATTCATCCTTTAACAGATCATAGAAGAATTTTACCTGTGGAAAAAAAAGGAGAATTGTTAGAAGCTGCTGAAGGATTTTTATTGGTTTTATCTTACAATCCCGGATATCAGAGTGCTCTGAAAGATTTAAAACATAGTACTCGCCAAAGATTTGTAGCTATAGAATTTGATTACCCATCCGTGGAAAAAGAAACTGAAATTATAGCTCATGAATCTGGGCTTGATGAAGGGAATTCCAATAAACTTGCTATTTTGGGAGAAAAAATTAGGAATTTAAAAGAACATGGATTACCAGAAGGAGCAAGTACTAGGCTTTTAATTTATGCTGCAAAAATGATTTCACAAGGAATTAAACCTGTAAGGGCATGTCAAGTTGCTGTGAATTGGGCAGTAACTGATGATTCAATTTTACATCAAGGAATACAGGAAGTAATTACATCAATATTCCCTGAATAAACTAAATTAATGAATTTGAATTTAGTCATTGATAGATTTAAAACGAATTACAATACTTTAGAGATTAATGATGTTGAGTATATTTCTTCTGCAGTACTATTACCTTTGGTAATTTATTCAAATAAATTATGCATTTTATTACAACTCAGAAGTGAGACTTTAAATCATCATCCTGGTGAAATAGGTTTTCCTGGTGGAGCAAGAGAAAAATCAGATCTAGATTTTATAGATACAATGTATAGAGAGACCAAAGAAGAAATTGGGTTGAATAAAAATGATATAAAAATCATTGGTAAGTTAGATGATGTAATAACATCAACTAGTTTTTTGATTAAACCTTATGTAGGTATTATTAAAAAACCAACTGATTATAAATTGTCTTCTGAAGTTAAAAAGATCATGAATGTTCCGGTTTCAGATTTAAACAATCCAATTAATTGGAGATATGATTATATTATTCGTAAAAAATGTCTTATAAAATTAAAAACCTTTTACTATGATGGTAATATTGTTTTTGGAGCGACTGCTAAAATTTTAAATAATTTTTTTAATATCATTGATTTACATAAAAAGTAGTATTTAATAATGAGTAATATTTTTGAAAAATATCCTGAGAACCTAAATATTGAATTTAATAATTCATTTGAGGTATTAAAAGAAAATTTTTCTGATGAACAAAGAAATGATTGGACGAATTTAATCAAAGATATTACAGATTCAGGGGTACGTTCTTGGGAAATTACTACAGAATTATTAAAAATGTCTGTAAATTTATCTGAGATTTTAAAAGGCGCTGAATTAATACAATGGGCTAAAATGATACACAATTTATCTAAACTGTCACCAGTATTAGCATCTTCCTATATCCAAAATTCTGACAAATTTCTTAGTATTACAAAAGGAAGACATATAGATTCAATGAGCCTTATGGCAGAAAATATTTATGATGGAAGTTGGAAATCTGGAAATTTTGCTTCAAAAGTTTTTGATCATTCACCAAAATTTTTAAAAGTTTTAACTTTTGCTGAATTTGAAAAAATAATATATTTTTTAAACGAAATTACATCACAGTCATATGATATGGCTGTTGAATGTTTAGATTATAGTTATAATTTTTTAACAAAATTCCATTCTAAGCATACAGGAATAGAATTTTTGATTAATTTAAAAAGCAAATCAAGCAGAGATTTAAAGAATATACTAGAAACCTCACCTAAATTTTTAATAAAGTTTGATGAAAATCAAAGAGTAACTTTGATGGAATTGATATTATCGATTATTGATGCAGGTGGATATTCTTCAAGTACTATAATGGACGATGTTGCTACTCCATTTACATTAATCCATAGAAGTAGCTATGATGAAATCCTGGAATTATGTAAAGAACTTGCTCATGTACAACCTCAAGTCATAATAGGTTTTTTAACAAAAGTCCCTGAAATTTTGAATAAAATTGATACTAATCAAATGAAAGAATGGTTTGAAGAAGGTTTGAAATTGCTTAATTTGAACAGAGATGCGGGTGTAGCTTATTTTAAACTAGAATCATTGACTAGTGAAACTTCTCTAAGTCGTATTAGTTCATCTGTTGAATATGATTCTGTCAAAGATTTATTACAATTATATTGCTCTGCTTTAGCTGGTGTAGAACTAGAAATATTACCTTCTTCTGAACTGGTAGATAAAAATATAGGTTGGTCTTCCACTATGAATCCTACTACTGAAGGTAAATCTATATATGTTCCTGAAATAATAAATAGATATGATACTAAAATTACCAATTATAAATGGTTTAAAGTTATATCAAGCCATCAAGTGGGAAGGCTTGAATTTGGAAGTTTTAATTTTCATTTTAATGGTGAAAGCATATATTTTAATAATATGAGAGAAGAATTATATAATGATTTTTCAAATAAACAAAAAGCACAAGAACAAATTCACTTTCCTCTTGAAGATAATAATATAGATAATCAACCTGAACCTACATCTGAAAATGTAATAACAAAAAAAACTGATTTCAATAGATTTTTCGAATTATTTCAAGATAGAAAATTGGTATCTGATATTTTTGCAATTGTTGAAGATACTCGTGTAGAAAATTGTATTAAAAATAAATATTCTGGTTTAACAAAAGATTTTGAAAATGTTAAATTACAGGCTTTAGAAAAAAGACCCAATATTAATACTCTTAATGCTCAGGATGCAATGGTAGAATTTTTGGTTCAAATTAGTTTGGGAAAATCAAATAAAGCAAAAGTACCTAAAAAGTATATTGATAAATTTAAAAATATGTTTGTTATTTTGAATAAAATAATGAATATAGATTCTGATGTTCATGATTCTTCTGAAGCAACTATTAGAATTTACAAATTAATTCATTCTACTGAGAATGAAAATATTGAGAATGAAGAAACTGAAGATCTTGATTTAGATCAGAATCAGGATCAAGATTATCATGAGGACGACAATGTATTACAAGAAATATTGCAATTTATGATGAATCAAGATTCTATGGATATTCATAGTGATTCTGATGATTATCAATCACCTGAGCAAGTAGATTATAGAGGAGATTTCAAACCCGAATTAGTTCAACTTTTAGAAAACATGAGAACTATGGATAGTGAAGATTCTGAATTTTCTCAAGAAAATATTACTCCCGAAATGCTTAAAGAACTATTAGATCAAATGGAAGATTTGGATATTGAAGCTACTGAACGTCCTATTGATTCTTCTACAGATATGATAGCTGAAAATATTTTAAAAGAAATAAGTGCTGAATTAAGTGAAAATTCTAAAAATAATCCTGGAGATACTGACAATTCTGATGATTTTGAAGAACTTGAAACAGATGACCCTGAATCATATATATATGATGAATGGGATTTTCGTTCAAATGACTATAAACCTAGATGGTGTATTGTTAAAGAACGAATAATGGGAGAAGGAGATAAGGGATATTATGATGACACTTTATTAGATTATAGTGCACTTGTAAGTAATTTACGTAGACAATTTGAAATGATTTCTCCTGAAATGTTAAAAAAGGTTAACAGATTAGAAGATGGTGAGGAATTTGATATTGATGATGTTATAGAGGCATTTGTTGATATTAAAACTGGGGTGAGCCCAAGTGAAAAATTGTATTGGAGAAGAAATAAAATACAAAGAGATGTAGCATGTGTATTTTTGCTAGATGTAAGTGCCTCAACAGCAGAGTCTATAGAAGATTCTAATACAAGTAATGATTGGGATGTTCCAGATGACCCTGTTGATTATATGAAATGGATTAAATCAAGAAGAAAATCAGGAATCGTCAGAACATACAAAAGAATTATTGATGTCGAGAAAGAAGCATCAGTTTTATTAATTGATGCTCTTGAAAACTTAGGTGATCAGTATGGAATATATTGTTTTTCTGGTTATGGCAGAGAAAATGTTGAGTTTTATACTGTTAAAGATTTAGAAGAAAAGATGAATGACAATATTAAAGGTAGAATAGATAAAATATCTCCTTTACATGCAACAAGAATGGGGCCTGCAATTAGGCATGCTATTTCTAAACTTGATAAAGTACAATCAAGAACTAAATTATTATTTTTAATTAGTGATGGCCGGCCTCAGGATAGAGGATACAGTAGAGAGGGAGTTGAAAAAGAATATGCAGTCCATGATACTAAAATGGCATTAACTGAGGCTAAAAATAAAGATATTAACGCTTTCTGTTTAACCGTAGATAAAAATGGCCATGATTATCTTAAAACTATGACTCAGGATATGGGTTATGAGGTGTTAGATGATGTTAAAGATTTACCAGAAAGATTATTGGATTTGTATAGAAGTTTGACAATGTGATTATTTTTTTATTGGAGGATTATCATATAACCCAATAACTGATTCTACCCAATTTGCATCAATAGCAAGTACAGGTTTGATATATTCTTTGTTTTCTGAATAAGCATAGTAACTTTTTCCATCGTCTGTTTTATCTCCAATTTTAAACAGTAGCCCATCAATAAATTCAGTACCTTTTTCTGAAAAAGAATTAAATCTTAATTCAATAGCATCACTTGTTTTATTTATACCGTATTTCATGTAATCTTCAGCTTCACTGGCATCTGATTTTACAACAGTTATACTTTTAGGGCCAGATAGCAATTGTTTTGATTGAGCC
>CEOQ01000675.1_pt1 | contig 24602 bp, 25 predicted proteins | sample 361351 | NCBI WGS metagenome assembly CEOQ01 (sample SAMEA2619907, study PRJEB7988) | marine metagenome | biome: marine biome (ENVO:00000447); feature: deep chlorophyll maximum layer (ENVO:xxxxxxxx); material: "saline water (ENVO:00002010), including plankton (ENVO:xxxxxxxx)" | depth 60 m | reverse complement strand
CTTCATTATCCTGAACATCTTCATTTGGTTCAACCATATTTTCACTATTTTCTTGATTAATTTGCTTGAGACTTAAACCTAATCTCCTCTTCTCTGGCTCTAGACTAATTATTTTCAGTTCTAATTCTTGGTTTTCGGATAAAACTTCTCTAGGATGTTGAATTGTTTCATCAGTTATTTCTGAAATATGCAATAATCCATAGATTGATCGATCAATTCTTACAAATGCTCCATAGTCAGCAAGTTTTGTTACTACACCATTTACAATTTGATCTACTGAATACTTATCTGCAACTGTAGACCAAGGTTCTGCCTCTAAACGTCTTAGACTAAATGCCACTTTTTTAGTTTCAAGGTCAACCTTTAAAACATAAACTTTTACATCTTGTCCCGCTTTCAAAATAGATCCGGGGGAATCCACCTGGTCCCATGACATTTCAGAAATATGAATCAATCCAGTCACACCACCACAATCTACAAAAGCACCAAAATTAGATATACCTGTGACTTTACCGTCCCGAATATCCCCCTCTTTCATTTCTTCCAATAATTTATCTAAATCAAGTTTTTGTTTTTCTTGAATCGATTGTCGTTCAGATAAAATTAGGGTCTTTTGGTTTCTATCTAATGTCATTATTTTCATATTTATAGATTGACCAATTCTTGATTCATCATTATTGATATTAGATGAATCTGTAGTGTCCATTTGGAATGGCGTTAGGAGTTGCGAAACAGGTACGAATCCTTGCACTCCTTCAACTTCAATCACAGCACCGCCCTTGTTAAAACTTTTTATCACTCCCGATACGACATTTCCTAATTCAGATTCCTTTTTTAATGTTATCCAGCCATGTTCCGCTCTAGCTCTATCAAAAGAAAGTAAGGGTAATTGATCTCCAGAATCAGGTCTCACCACAAAAACATCTAATTTATCACCAACTTTTATATCAGCAAGTTCTTCATCAGTCATACTTCGGGTTTCACGCATAGGCACTAGTGCGTCTGATTTATGACCAGAATCAACCAAATAACCTTCTTGGTCAATTTTCACTATTTCAACCTCAAGAACATCTCCACGTCTCAATGGTTTAGGGAACTCTGTTTCTGTAAGTAGTTTCCCCATAGGGGTTTCAGATAAATCTGTTAAAGTTTCAAATTTTGAAGCCAATTAGACTTCCTCCTATATATATTCTGTTATAAAGTAAAAATAATTCTGTAGATTATAATGAAGATTGATGTAATGGTAAAGCATATACAATTAAATAGCTAATTCTCGCATAAAAACCAATCTATCTATAACAACTAACTACATACTATCATATTTTCAAAAAAAAAAGTTCCTGGTTAACCAAGAACTTAATTTTATACTGGCAGTGACCTATTTTCCCATACCCTTGCGAGCACAGTATCGTCAGTGCTGGGATGTTTCACTTCCGTGTTCGGGATGGTAACGGGTGGTTCCGTCCCGCTCAAACCACCAGAAATTTAACTTTAACACACTAAATATCAAATTTCAAACTAAGATTTTAACAATCCTTGTTCTCTAAAAACTTTTGCTAATAGTTCTATACCAGAAACTGTATCTTCCAGATTGTGATATCCATAACACAAGCGTATATAATTATTAGCCTTTTTCTCTGTTGAAAAAGTGTTGCCTAAACCAAAAATAACACCTTTTTCACGAGCTATCGGCAATATTGGTTCCAAATCTAAGTCATCGGGAAATTTTAACCATAAATATAATCCGCCCTTAGGAGCAATTATTTCTACTTCAGACCCCATAAATTCACCTATAGCCCCAAGCATGCAATCGCGTTTACCTCGAAACATAGTACATAAACCAGCCACATGTTCTTCCATATTTTTTTCCAAAAAGTATAGGGCAGACAGTATTGTGAACTGACTAGGAGGAGTTCCTGGATTTACAGCCATAAGATATGGTAAAAATGAATCCGGTGCTACTATCCATCCTAATCTTAATCCAGGTGCTAGTATCTTTGAAAATGAACCTGAATAAATTACATTATCAGAACCTTCGAGAGAAGCAATTGCGGGATAATTTTCGCCTTCAAACCTTAAATCAGCATAGCAGTCATCTTCAAATAAAGGAATCTGAAACTTTTGAGCTATTGCTAGTATATCTTTCTTTCTTTCTAAAGTCATATCAGTGCCAACTGGATTTTGAAAAGTTGGAATTGTATATATAAACTTTGGTGTAATTCCACTATTTTTTAATTCAATTAATTTGTTCTCTAGAGAGGCCGGTATCATACCTTCTTCATCCATTTCTACACCAGCCATTTTAGCGCCAAATCTTTCAAAAACTCTTAAAGCTCCTGTATATGTAAACTCTTCTGAAACAATCGTGTCACCAGGATTAATAAATAATTGGGTGATTAAATTTATAGACTGCCCAGAACCTGCAGTGATGATCACATTTTGAGGACCTACTTCTATACCTCTATTGTCTTTAATTTTTTTACAAACTAATTCACGAAATTCGAGAAGACCTTGGGGGTGTGGATAGAAAACTAAATCTCGCCCTTGGTCTTTTAATGCTTCACCCAAAGACGTGTGCAATTCCCCAATGGGAAAATGGTCTGGATCAGGGAATGCGACTGCAAAATCGTATTTTGGCCTTGGAAGGGGTTCAGTTAAAACTGAATTTTGAGGCACGTTATTAGCAAAAAAACTATTATATTTTTTATCACCCATAATTAATTCCTAACAAAAAAATATTTAGATTCTTAAAATATACAGCCAATGTATATCACGAACAACATATAATTCTATAATTATCTAAATAAATCTTGCTCTGGTGGTCGAATTAAGTCATTTATAGATCCCTCATCCGGAACAAACTTATAACCTTTAACCAAACACACAGGAATATTATCTAGTTTATTCATTACCAATTCAGAAGCAGCAGCCAATTCATCCACAACTGCAATTACAGATGCCTTGAGATCCATTCCATTTGCATCACTTAATCCTCTGTAATCACGAAAAGGAGACATGCCTGATAGGCCAATTGCCACATTAGTCACACCAAATCTCCATGGCCTACCCCAAGTATCTGTAACAATTATTGCGGTATCTATCCCCAATGACTTTTTTATAGAATTTCGAATATTAAATGCAGATTTATCAGAGTCTATCGGCAAATAAGTGGCCATGTTATCACCAGATACATTCGATAAATCAATACCGGCATTTATGCAATAAAAACCATGTTCAGTTTCCGTAAGTAAAACCCCATTCTGCATTTTAGAAATTCTTTTGCTTTTTTGAAAAACCAATTCAATTAATCTTGGATCTCTATCCCATTCTATTGCCCATTTTTTTGCTAAATTAGATGGCGTAATAGTGTTCAAATCGACTAAGCAAGATTCAGATTTAGATATGATTTTTTGAGTTACAACAAGAATATCACCATTTTCAATAATGATGTTTTCTTTTTCACAGGCATCCATAATTAATTTTGGCAAATCGTCTCCAGGGTATATGATAGGTAAACCTTCGATACCAATAATACTTATGGATTTCATACTCATCTCCAATCTAAATAGTCCTGAGACATATTATTATATCATTATAGGTAAATACAAATTATATTTAAGTTTAGACATATATGTTATACTTCTAAAACCTAATTTGAGTTTGCAAAATTTATTTTATTTTTTATTTAGGAGAGTGAAGTGGAATTATTTAGAAGCCTTTTATTTGTACCTGGTAATAGAAGTGACATGCTGGAAAAAGCAAGTACTGCAAATACTGATATTCTTGTGCCTGATATGGAAGATTCTGTTCCCGACAACGAAAAAAGTAATGCTCGTAGTTTAATTAGTGAAAAATTGAGTACATTATCTGGAAAAAATCAATCTATAGTACCGAGAGTCAATGCCTTAGATACTGGTTTAATCTTTGATGATATACGTGCTGTAGTAAGTTCTAAAACCTATGGAATAAGTGTAGGTAAAATCGAGAGCAGTTGGGATATTAAAGAAATTAGTAAAATATTAAGTCAAATAGAATCAGAAAAATCAGTAGAAGATGGTAAAACGAAAATTATAGCATGGATAGAAAGCGCTTCAGCTATAGTAAATGTTAGTAGTATTGCATCAGCATCGAGTAGAATGCTCGGCATAGCTTTCGGTGGTGAAGATTATACAAACGATATGGGTATTCAAAGGTCGGATACAGGTATTGAAATACTATACCCTCGTTCTGTTGTTGCAATAGCAGCAAAAGCTGCTGGTATTACAGCAATCGATACTCCATATGTCAACTTCAGAGACAATGATGGACTAGAGCAAGAGATAAAAAGTGTTTTACCACTAGGTTTTAAAGCTAAATTTGCTATTCATCCCGGACAATTAGAAAGTATTAATAATCTATTTAGTCCTTCACAAGAAGCCATTGAATATGCCAAAAAGGTGATTGAAGTATTCGAAGAAGCAGAAAAAAATGGTTCTGGCGCAACTTCTCTTGACGGTAAAATGATTGACGTACCAGTGGTAAAAAGAGCACGCAACCTTCTTGAATTAGCAAACAAAATGTCTCAGTCTTAAATAAATATGTAGCGAGATATATTTATGCCTTTTAATGATGATTATATCGAATTAAACAACATTATTGCTGCCACCTATTTAGGTATAACCCCAGAAGAGCAATCAATAAAACAAGATATATTAATAAATATAAAGCTATATAAAGATCTAAAATCATCTGCAGTATCTGACAAAATTGAAGATACCATAAATTATTCTGACGTTATAAATTATCTTTATTATGAATTAGCAAAGACAAAATTTAATCTAATTGAATCACTTGCTGAATATCTTGCTAGTAGCTTAGCTGATGTTTTCAACCCATATGCTATTGAACTAGATATATCTAAAACGAACCCTCCTCTGGACTATTATCCTGATTCAAAAATAACTATACATATATATCGTAAATTCAAAGAAAGTTAGCTAGATGAAAAAACGTATATTGTTTCTATTTTTTGCTGTTTCATTAATTACATTAGTACTCTGTATCTCTTACTTCGTATTTTATAATAAAGCAGAGTCTACCAAAAAAGTGGAATTGAACCTAATAGCAACACTAGGGACTAGTGATATATCCATTGGCTCTAATAGATTAATTCTAGGTATTCAAAACCCTCAAAGAAAAACAATTATTGCCGACAAAATTTCAATCGATTTTTTCCAACAAAAAAACAACTCCTCTATATTTCAATTCACAAAAGAAGGTGATTTTATTAATTGGCCTAATTCAAAATCTGGAGTTTTTGCTTCTAGCGTAAATTTTGACACACCTGGTGACTGGTTAGCGGAAATCAGACCACAAGATGGAAAATATAAAAATCAAAAAGCAAGAATAGTAATAAGGGTTAAATCAACAAGTTTAACGCCGTCTATAGGTGATAAGATCCCTAAAACAAACAATTTAGTAGCTAAAAATAACGAAGAACTGAAGTATATAACTTCTGATATTAATCCACTTTTGAATTTATATAATAAATCAGTAGACGATATATTATTATTGAAAGACAAACCTTTATTAATATTATTTGCGACACCAGGACAATGTAAAAGTTTTACTTGTGGACCACAAATGAATATTATCAAAACACTTCATGAAAATTATAATAAGGATATGTATTTCATTCATATAGAAGTATATGATATTGAAAGTGCAAATAAAGAAGGAGAATTTACTAAAATTTCACCAGTTATAAAACCTTGGAATTTACCAAGTGAACCTTGGGTTTTCTTGATTAATACCAAAGGGATTATTATAGACAAATTTGAAAGTTTTGTACCTCAAGATGAGTTGGAGCTTTCAATTAATAGAATACTTAGTAATAATTTATAGAAATAGTTAATAGAAATAATTAATAATATGGGCTCTAATCTAAACTTAAATATTGACTACGATATTTCAGGTGCTGAAAAAAGCAATATTCCCTATCAGCTAAGAAAGATTACTGAAAAGATTATTGAAAATAGAGTAATTCCAGATAATGAATTGTATGAAATATTTTTCGATAAATATATTACCATTAAGGATTTATGTATTTCTGCATCTCTAATTCGAAATGCAGGCAAAAAAAATATTGTAACCTTTTCTCCAAAAATATTTGTCCCATTAACACAAGTATGCTCGGATATTTGTTCCTACTGCACATTTCGGGAAGACCCAACTTCTTATGATACGATCTTTTTAAAGGAAAATTATATTTTAAATCTAGCCCAAAAAGCTGATCTACTGGGTTGTAAAGAAGTGTTATTTACCCTTGGAGAGCGTCCAGAAAGAAAATTCCCTATAGTGAAAAAATGGCTTAAAGATCATGGGTATATTTCAACAATTGAATATCTTTCCTATATATCTGAATTAATCGCTCGTGAAACAAATTTATTCCCTCATGGAAACCCAGGTACAATGACACGAAATGATATGAAAAAATTAAAAAATACTAATGTTTCTCTTGGTTTAATGTTAGAAAACATTAGTGATAGGTTATCACAAATAGGCGAACCTCATGAATTTGCTCCTAGCAAACGTCCAAAAGCCAGATTAAAAACAATCGAAAATGCAGGAAAATTACAAATACCATTTACAACTGGAATTTTAGTTGGTATTGGAGAAACAAAAAAAGAGAGATTGGATTCTATTTTTGCTATCAAAAAAATAAATGAAAATTATGGCCATATCCAAGAGTTGATAGTTCAAAACTTTAGAGCAAAATCAGATATTCCTATGAAAAGTCACCCAGAACCACAGGTTGAAGATTTTATTTGGACAATTGCTGCTACCCGTATTATCATGGGATCTAATGCCAATATTCAAGTACCGCCTAATCTTAATGAAGGGTATTATGAGAATTTCCTAAGCGCAGGAATAAACGACTGGGGAGGAATATCCCCACTAACCATTGACTATGTTAATCCTGAAGCGCCATGGCCTACTATTGAACAATTAAATCAAAAAACTACCGAAAAAGGATTTGAATTAAAACCAAGACTACCTATATACCCTGAATTTATTGAATCTAAAAATGCTCAATTTAAATACTCTAAACTATTATCAAAAAAAATCGAGTCATCGGTGGATTCAAATGGATTTGTAGATGGAGGAATATTTAACTATGTCAAAGTTAAAAAACCAACAATTGTTTAATTCAGAATTAAACGACTCATTTGCCAATATTAGTCCTAAGATAGCAAGAATATTAAACAAAGCTCTTGAAGGTAAGGATATTACTATCTCTGAAATCTCTTTGCTACTCACTACTAATGGCCCAAATTTGAACGCAGTAGTATGGACAGCTGATTTATTACGTGCCAAAACTGTTGGTGATAAAGTAACCTATGTTGTTAATAGAAATATAAACTTCACCAATGTTTGTATTAAAGGATGTGGATTTTGTGCATTCAGTCGAGATTATAGAACTGAAGAATCCTATATATTACCTACTGAAGAAATCATTAGAAGAGGTAAGCAAGCGTATATGTTAGGAGCTACCGAATTATGTATTCAAGCAGGGTTACCGCCCAAAATGAATGGTGATTATTATATAGAGTTATGTAAAGAAATCAAAAAAGAAATCCCAAATATACATATACATGGCTTTTCTCCTGAAGAGGTTTTATATGGATCCATTCGGTCTAAGACTAGTATTAAAGAGTATCTAATAGAATTAAAAAATGCCCAAGTTACGAGCCTCCCTGGAACCTCTGCAGAAATATTAGATCAAAAAATAAGAGATACTATTTCTCCTGGTAGGATTACAGTTAAACAATGGATAGATGTAATTACAACAGCCCACAAAATAGGGATTCCTACTACTTCAACAATGATGTATGGTCACATAGAAACAAACCATCATATTGCAAATCACCTTGTTTTACTACGAAACATACAAAAATCAACTGAGGGATTTACTGAGTTTGTCCCTTTAAGTTTTATTTTTGATGAAGCACCAATGTTTAAAAAACAATCGATTCCAAACTTAAGAAAAGGACCATCAGGTATCGAAGTTCTAAAAATTCACGCTGTCTCAAGAATAGCATTAAATAACTGGATACCAAATATTCAAGTATCATGGCCAAAAGAAGGCCCCAACATAGCTCAAATACTACTTAATGCCGGAGTAAATGATATGGGAGGTACTTTAATGAACGAGAGTATTTCTACAGCCGCTGGAGCTCAACATGGGCAATTATTGAGACCTAGAGAAATACGACAACTTATATGGGAGACAGGGCGAACACCTGCTGAAAGATACACTGACTATAGCATACATAAAATTTTTTCCGAAAAAGAAGAAAATAGCGACCCCCTTGATTCTATAGAAGAAAATAGTGAAAATATTTTTGGCTCTTATAAACAATTAATAAACATGCCTAAATATAAATATATTCACCCTAATAAATCTGATAAAAAGCTACAAAGCCCATTCTAATGAACAAAGATATCGCTGAAATCAGCATATTAACTCTAGCAGGCGGTGTTGGCGGCGCCAAATTGGCCAAAGGGCTATACCTCTCACTTGACCCTCATCAATTAAAAATAGTAGTTAATACAGCTGATGATACTGAAATCTATGGTTTATATATCTGCCCAGACCTTGATACTATGATGTATTCATTGAGTAATTTATCTAACACAACACAAGGATGGGGAATAATAAATGACTCTTACACCACTTTAAATATGTTGAATTATTATGGATACGATACATGGTTTAATATTGGTGATAAAGATTTTGCCACTCATATTCTACGAACCGAATTAATAAGATCAGGGAGCAGTTTATCTGAATCTATAAATCTAATTAGAACCAAACTAGGTATTAAATCAGAAATATACCCAATGTCTGATCAAATAGTAAGAACAATATGTACAACAAACATTGGTAAATTGAACTTTCAAGAATATTTCGTTGAACATAAATGTGAACCAAAACTATTAAACATAGATTTTGAAGGAATAGATTTAGCACAAATGTCTACTGGATTTGAAAAAGCATTAGAAAGATGTGACGCATTAGTCATATCCCCTTCAAATCCTTACGTTAGTATTGATCCTATAGTATCTATAAATAAGGTACGTGAAAAAATTGAGAATTTTAATGGTATAAGAATCGCAGTAAGCCCAATTGTAAAAGGTAATGCAATTAAAGGGCCAGCAGCAAAAATGTTAGATGAATTTGGTGAAGATGTAAGTTGTGTTGGAATTGCAAATTTATTACGTGGAATTTGTGACATTCTAATAATAGATACACAAGATTTATCTGAAATTAGAAATATTGAAAAATTAGGGATAAATGCAGTAGCTACTAATACTATAATGAATTCTGATGAAGATAAAAAACAACTGGCAAAATTTATCTTAGAGATTATTAAAAAACAAATCTAAAATGGTGACACCTAACTCCAAATCTAATTTTGAAATAATCATACCAATCGCAAATATATCAATTGGAAATACAAAAACACGTCTTGCCAACAAACTAAGTGAATTACAACGAAAAAACTTGACGATTTGGCTCTTAAACCATGTAGTGACTACCTCTTATATGGCATTAAGCCAATTAAAAATGGAACCATATATAACAATCTTGGGAAATGAGTACTCAACACCAGAATTTGATTATATTTCTCATATTTATTCAATAAAAAATCAAATACCTATAAAAAATTTAGGAAATAATTTAAATGATAGCCTGCAACAATATTTAGACATATCAAAAAAAAACAATAAATTAATATTACCTGCTGATCTTGGTATGATCCAAATAAATGATATTTTACAATTTATTCAAAAATCAAATAATTTCAAAATACCTGTAATAGCTAAAGCAAATAAAGATAATGGTACTAATGGGTTACTGTTACCTTTGAATAAAGATTTCAAATTTAGATTTGGGAAAAATAGTTTTACTTCTCATATAGATATACTTAGGACGTATGAAATAGTTAATAGCCATGGAATAAATAACGATATAGATGAACACTCAGACTTAATCAAATTAATGAAAAATAACAACTCTATCAAATATGTTTTAGATATTAAAGGTAAAATTGTAATACCATTTAATGAATATAGCCATGTAAATAAAGAGATAAATGTGAATCTTGTAAATGATAATTTCACGCTACCAAATAACATGGAATTAAAAGAGTCAAAAAAGACATACTTTTATAATAAGTCTATAGATATAATAATTAATTAGGTGGTAACCGAAATACGTCAGTGTATATTTTTCTATTTTCTCCAAATTTACCGCTATCATTCTCTAACAACAATTCTTCTGCCCAAATATATTCAACATCATTCCAATCAATAGGAAATGCTGGATCGCTAAAAAAATCAACACATGCTTCTGTATGGTCTTTAGCAAATTTATATCCAAGCATTTGAAAATTGTCATACTGATTACCGATGTAAGAAATAAAATCACCCTTCATTTCGGCTAATATAATGTATAGTTTCATAACTAATCTCTATAAAAAATCTAGTTACTAATAGAAGATTCTAGCAATTGCAAAAATGGATCAGGATATACACCTAAAACTAATATACCAATTAAAGTACAAATTAAAACGATATTTAATGAATAGGATCTAAAATTATGATATTTGTCTATTTGAATATCTGAAACAAAAAGCGTTTTTATGACTTTAAGGTAGTAATAGGCTGAAAAAACGCTATTAATCACACCGAATAAAACCAACCAAATTAATTCCGATTTTATAGCAGCATTGAATAAATATAACTTTCCTAAAAATCCAGATGTCGGAGGTAAACCAATAAGAGACAAGAAAGATATCACTAAAACGATTGATGCAAATTTATTAGTAAAAAAAGCACCTGAGTAACTTTGTATTGAATAACTATTAGTAGATAACGAAATGCTCATTAATGAATAAAAAGCTGCAATATTTGTAAATGAATAAGTAAATAAATAAAAAAGTATCGCAACTTGCCCTGATACCGTACTAAATTGAGAAAAACATGCAACTCCGATTAATATATACCCTGCATGTGCTATACCACTATAGCCCAATAGTCTCTTTGAATTTCTTTGAAGTAATGCACCAGCATTACCCACCATCATAGTGAGAGCTGCAATAATTGCGATACCATAAGTCCAATCTAGATATCCATAAGCAATAATAAAAACTTTTATTAGCAAAGCAAATCCTGCAGACTTACTAGCTATAGACAAAAATGTAACAACTGGAGTTGGTGCTCCTTGATATACATCAGGAATCCACATATAAAATGGAACAATCCCTACCTTGAATCCCACACCGCCTATAATAAATAAAATAGCTATTAATACAATTGAAACATTGGAATCAACACTTCTTCCTGACAAAATATGTGCAATAACATCAAAATTAGTTGAGCCACTAAATCCGTATAGGAGGACTATTCCATACAATAAAAATGCAGAACTTATAGCACTAATTATTAAAAATTTTAAACTTGCTTCAATAGAATTTTCTTCTTTAGTCATTGCAATTACTGCAACCAATGGAAGTGAAATTAATTCAAGACTTATATATGCTGTAATAAAATCGTTAGTTGCAGGCAGGAGCATCATGCCTACTGCTGAATACATCATTAAACTAATATATTCTACTTTAAGTTTTCCAAAATACTTAGAATACTCGTAAGAACCTAAAATAATCAAAAACAAAGTTGCCAAAACAAGTACTTTAAAAAATACACTGAATTGGTTTGCATGTATTGTATTATAAAAAACATAAGTCGAAGGAATAAACCATAGTCCAATGGCATAAATTAAGCCACTTAGTATACCAAACAATGAAATGATTTTAGCAAGCACATATCTTCCAGAAAAAATGCCCATCAGAAGCATCAAAGTAGCAGTTATTGCAACAATTAATTCACTTCCTAGGTATATTAAATCTGCTACATCCATTAATTTAAACTCCTATTGTATTATTCACAAAAGCAATAACACCTTGCTCAAAATATTCAAAAATAATATTAGGATATACACCTATTGCTATGATTGAAATAACAAGTAATAAAGCAGGAACATATTCATATGATGAAAGTTTGGGTAAATTCTTTTCTGTTCCATTATTATCTCCAAAAATTACTCTTTGAACTAGCCACAACATATATCCTGCTGTGAGGACTATCGAAAAAACGCTAATCACGGTAAACCAATTCCAGACTGCAAAGGCTGCCATAAAAACAGTTACTTCTGCAACAAATCCACTTAACCCAGGTAATCCCAATGAGGCCATAGATGCTATTACAAAAAATAAGCTTATTATTGGTGCCTGATAAACAAGACCTTGTAATTGTTTTATTTCTCTTGTGTGAAGTCGATCATATATCAAACCTATTGAAAGAAATAACAAACCGGTTATTGTTCCGTGAGTGAACATTTGTAACGCAGCGCCTTCTAATCCAAATGATGCAACTTCTACATTATCAGATTTGTATGCACTAATTCCCAATAACACTATACCCATGTGGCTTACACTACTGAATGCAATAAGTTTTTTTATATCTGTTTGTCTAAAAGTAATAATAGCGCCGTAAACTAAACTAAAGGCCCCCAAAAACACCAATAACAACGATAAATCTTTTGCTTCTTGTTGAAATATTTGCACACAAATTCTTATAATCCCGTAACCACCCATTTTAATTAAAACCCCAGCAAGTATCACACTCCCTGCTGTTGGTGCATCTGTATGAGCATCAGGAAGCCAAGAATGAAGGGGCCATGAAGGTAACTTTATTGCAAAAGCAACAAAAAACATTATGAATACATAAACTGGGGATACTAAGAAATTATCGTCAGTCAATGTTATAGTTGAAAGTTGTTCTATATTAAAATTGCCTACCGATAACCCTGTTATCAATAAACCAACCAACATAAAAGCCGATCCCAATAATGTATATATCACAAATTTCATTGCAGAGTATTCTTTATTACCTGAACCCCAAACAGAAATTATAAAATACATTGGAATAAGTTCTAGTTCCCAAAATATAAAGAAAAGGACAAGATCCAACGAAACAAAAACACCTAATACTGAAGTTTCTAAAACTAAAAACCAGAAAAAGTATTCTGCAACACGTGTTTTAATAGGAATTGAAATTGAAATAGCACAAACAAATAATAAAGTTGTCAAAAAAACTAATGGCAAGCTTAATCCATCTACCCCAAGATGATAAGAGATACCAAGTGAAGGAATCCATTCATAGCTTTCTACAAATTGATACCCATTTTTAGATAAGTCAAAATTAATCAACATGAAAACTGAAATGAGCAATTCAAGGCCTGTAATTATCAAAGCCCAGAATTTAATATAATTTGAATTATTTCTTATCAAAGGAATAATCAAAGCGCCCAATATTGGTATGAAAATCAATATAGTTAACATGTATTTATATACCTTCTATTTTTATGAAACAACATAAAGATACAACACCCCTAAAGTAACAACTAAACCATAAAATATAGTAAGAATTAACCCGTAGAACTGAACAGAACCATTTTGGAAAAAAGCTACTGGACGGCCAAGGCTTTTAGCCAGACTACCAACCAAATCAGAGAATCGATTAATAATTACGTCATCAAATATTTGTATCATTCGAGTTATAAAACGATAAAATATTTGTTTAACTATTATAAATTCATAAAGATCATCGAAAAACCATTTCTTATGTAATATGTGGCTTATACTTGCATTTGTAAATAACCTATTGGTAAGATTTCTATTTTTATAAAATATCCATGCTGCGGTTATACCTAAAATAGCTAACAATGTGGAAATTGTTGCAATCAACAAATTAATATTAATTATTTTATGATGTTGATAATGTAAAAACCAATGTTTTTCGAACATGAATATATCTATTGGAGGATTTATAAGAAATCCGGTTATTACTGCAAAAATTGACAAGATAATAACAGGTACAAGCATGGTTTTAGGAGACTCTTCGATTTCTATACTTTTTGAAGATTTAATACGATCATTAAAAGTAAGAAATACCATTCTAAAGGTATAAAAAGCTGTCATTATTACACCAATCAAACTACCAATTAAAACAATTGTAGAAGCTAAATTTGCACCATGGTACGCAGTATTGATGATTTCGTCTTTGCTCCAAAACCCAGCAAGAGGGAAAATACCTACTAAACTCAAAGAACCTAAAATAAAAGTATAATAGGTTACAGGCATTTTACTCTTTAAATTACCCATTTTTTCCATTTCAAAGCTATGTACTGCATGGCTGACATTTCCAGCGCCTAAAAATAATAGTGCCTTAAAAAATGCATGTGTAACTAAATGAAACATAGCAATTGCCGGAGCTCCAATACCGATTGCCATAAACATATATCCTAGTTGACTTATCGTTGAGTAAGCTAAAACCTTCTTGATATCATTCATCACCAAAGCTATAGATGCTCCTAATAACGAAGTAGTGCATCCAATGATGGATATAATCAATAAAGATGCAGAACTAGCACTTATAAAATCAAAGAATCTAACTAGTAAAAACACACCTGCTGCAACCATGGTAGCGGCATGAATTAAGGCGCTAACAGGTGTTGGGCCTTCCATTGCATCTGGCAACCAAGTATGCAACGGGAATTGAGCAGATTTACCAACTGCCCCAGCAATTAAACCAACTGAAATCAACAGTATTATGTTAGTGCTAAAATCACCGGTCATTAATAAAATATCTTGTATAATTAATGGGTTTAATCCTTTATCTATTAAAGACAAACCATTTGAAAAAATTAAAAGTATTGCAAATAAAAAGCCAACATCGCCTATTCTAGTAATTAAAAAGGCTTTTTTAGCAGCATTCCTTGCTGAGTTTCTATCAAACCAGAACCCTATTAAAAGATAAGAACAAACTCCAACTAATTCCCAGAAAAAATACATTTGTAATATATTAATTGATAATACTACTCCTAGCATTGATGAAGTAAATAAGGATAGGTATGTATAATATCGAATAAGCCCCTTATCGCCCTCCATATATCCGAGAGAATAAACTTGTACAAGTAAACTCACACCTGTTACTACTAACAACATCGAAGCTGTAACAAAATCCACATAGTATCCAAATAAAATGGGCAATTTCCCTATACTAAACCATTCGAAAGAAGCACTAATTTTATAATAGTCATCTCCATATGCTAGAGAAAAAATATAGATTGAAAAAATAAATGATATTAATATACCAATAATCGAGAAATAAGATCCCATTCTTACATCAGTATTTTCACCGAAGGTAATTAATAAAGTATTAATAAATGCAACAATTAAAGGAGTTACAAAAATCAAAGAAATTATAATTTCTATTTCCAACATTTATCCATCTTTCACAATAATTATAATTTTCTAACTATTTCATCAGCTACATGCTCACGCCCACGTGGGACCATGATAGAAAATTCACTAGAATCAGACCAGTTTTCTAAACCTAAATTGGGAAGTAACCTTACAGGCAAGCCCTCACCTTCAAAAAGTTCCTTCCAACTTTCGGCAACAAATAAGTTTTCAGCTTCTAAATATTTTATCCACATATCTTAACCGTTCATTTTATTAATATCTGAAATATCAACAGTATTTTTAGTTCTATAAATAAGAATAATAATTGCCAACGCCATAGAAACTTCAGCTGCTGATATTGCTATAGAAAAAATCGAAATCACGTGGCCAGATAGTATCAAATCAATCTGATCATTATTTAATTCAGACCCCGCAATTCTAAACATAGATGGCGCAATATAACGAGACATTCCAACTGCAGCAACATTAATTGCATTAAACATCAATTCAACACACATAAGAACAGCAATGAGGTTTCGTTTGGTTAATACCCCAAAAAGGCCTATAGCAAAAAGACCTGCTGATAATGTTAATACAGACTCTAAACTCATTCGTTTTTATCCTTAACTATTGCTAATGAACCAATGATAACTGCTAGCAACAAAACTGAACTAAACTCAAATGCAATTACCCAATTTTTAAGAAGAAGAGTAGCTAAATGATTTGTAGTATTTGAAAATAGATTTTTAGCCTGCTCCGCATATGAGGTACTTGTAAGGTCTAGCAAAACCCATTTTTCATTGATTAGAAAATATGAAAGTAAAACAAAAAATATTAAGCAAATTTGACCATTTATGAACATAAATATATTCGATGTGTTTGCAGTTGCCATATCCTTTGTCATTAAAATACCAAAAATAATTATAATTGCTATTCCACCCGCATATATTAATATCTGTATTACTCCTAAAAATTCTGCGCTTAATAAAAAGAAAATACCACCAACACTTATAAATGTTACTACGAGCATCAAAGCACTCTTAAATAAATCTTGTATAAATACTACTAGTAACGCAGAAGTAAATGCTACCAATGAAAAAATTATAAAAAAGATATCTGTCAGATTCAATTTTCCCCTTTATTTTTAAAATTTTTATTTCTCCATGATAATAAATCTCTTTTTGGTCGTTTTGCGGGGTGATAGGTCCATTCTTCTCGACCGGCATCGTCCCATTTCATTTCTTTATCAGAAAGAGGTAGGTATTTTTGGGATTCCAATTGTGGCCTGAACCATGTGCTAGGAGATTTATTTTTACCCTCTCTCTGATCTTTAATTTTATCAAGAACTAGATCTTGTCTACTATATTGTGCTTCCTCAAAACCACTCCCCATAAACAATGCATCATAAGGGCACACTTCGACACAAAAACCACAAAACATACATCTTGCTATATCTATATCAAAAGCTTCTAATTTGTAAGAATCACCTTCGGGAATATTTACCTCACTGGGACTTGTGACGATATGAATGATTCCTAAAGGACAAAACTTTGCACAGCTTGCACAACCCGTACATCTCTCTTCATACCATGCAAATTCTTCTCCTCTAAATCGTGAGTGTTGTGGAGCTCTTTGTTCTGGATAATTGATAGTAGCAGGTTTACGCACAAAATTCCTGAGAGTAACTAACAATCCTTTAATTATTCCAAGTCCGTACAAATTATTCTCTCCTTATTTAAACTGTTGCCTTAAACTGAGTATTGAAACCTGAATCAATTTCAAGAATTTTACTAAATATAACAATACCAATTATTGATACAATAATATTGATACCCGACATCAGCCATAAATCACCTTGAGTAAAAATTCCATTAGCTCCAAAAATTAAAACTTCAAATGCAGTAACAAATATATTTAATAAGCTTAATGGTAATAAAAATTTCCATGCAAATGACATAACTTGATCCATTCTAAGTCGAGGTAGGGTAGCTCTTATCCAAATAAAACAAAAAGCCATGAAAAACATTTTTAATAAAAACCATACAGGTGAAGGTATAAACGAAAAGGGACCATCCCAGCCGCTCAAAAACAAAGTTGTAATTAGAGCAGAATTAACTAACACTGAAGCGTATTCCGCCAATTGGAACATAGCAAACTTCATACCTCCATATTCAGTATGATAACCTGCAATGAGTTCTGATTCAGCTTCAACAGTATCAAAGGGAGTTCTATTCATTTCTGCAGATCCGCCAATAATAAATATTAAAAATGCTAATGGTTGCACTAAGATAAAAGGTATAGCTTGGGCTTCAACAACATCAACCAATGATAATGACCCTGTCAAAAGTATAATACCTACTGTGGATAAAACAACTGGAACTTCATAACTAATTAGTTGAGCTACTGCCCTCATTGCACCAAGCATCGCAAATCTATTCCCAGTAGAAAAACCTGCCATAAAAATTGCGATTGTAGTCAGAGCTGTTATTGATATTGCAAACAATAAAGCTATATTTAAATCTGTCATAAATGTTCCCTCTCCTACTGGCAATACCGCTACGACTAATATCACAGGTATAAGCATTATTATAGGAGCTATATTATATACAGGTTTATCTGCTTGATCTGGTATCATGGATTCTTTAGTTAATAATTTAATACCATCTGCAACCGGTTGTAATATTCCAAATGGACCAACTCTATTAGGTCCAACTCTCGATTGGAATCTACCAATCAACCTTCTTTCTGCATAAGTATAAAGAGCGCCAAAGGCCATAAAAATATTTACTAAAACCAAAACCATTGAAAAGCCAGCAATATAATAAGGCATCCAATTCAGTGATTCTGGTAACAAGCCTGTGCTATTAGCACATCCTGAAATAGAGGTATCACCAGTGTATAAAAAACAATAGATATTATGAAACCAAAGGTTTTCAGTCAACATTAACGATCTACCTCTCCCATATTAAAATCAAGTGAACCTAGCGTAACAATCATATCTGCAACTTTCCAACCAACAATCATTTCATTTAATAAGGTAAGATTAATTAATGAAGGCGGCCTTACTTTACATCTATACGGTGATATAGAACCATCGCTAATTAAATAGAAACCTAATTCGCCTTTTGGGCTTTCAACTCGCCCATAAGCCTCTCCTGAATCAGGGCGTATAAGGAACGGCAAGTCCAGTCTAACCTGTCCAGGTTCTATTTGTTCTACACATTGTTTTATTATTGACAGACTTTGTCTCATTTCTTTTATTCGAACCAAGTATCTATCAAAATTGTCACCATTATGACCAATAGGAATTTCAAACTTTACTCTGTTATATACTTCATAAGGATCAACCGAACGCAAATCCCAATCATAGCCTGTAGCTCTCAAAATTGGTCCAGTTATAGAAGCATTGATAGCCTGTTCAGTTGTAATTGAACTGACACCTTTTGTCCTACTCAATAATATTTCATTGCCAGTGAGTAATGATTCATATTCATCTAAACGTAATTCCATATCACTAAGAAAGCTATCTAATGCTGGCCAAAATTCAGGTGGAGTATCCTGAAAAACACCTCCCACTCTCATGTAAGTAAGCGTTATTCTCGCCCCACACAACATTTCAAAGAGCTCTAAGATCCTTTCTCTTTCTCTAAAACAGTACATCAAAGGAGTTATAAAAGCCCCAAGATCATTAATCAAAAAGCCCGTTCCAATAAGATGAGATGCAATTCTTGATAATTCAGCAGAAATGACTCGTAAGTATTGTGCACGTACAGGTGGAGTAATTTCCATTAATTTTTCACAAGATAAAACATAGGCCTGATTGTTTGTCATTGCAGAAGTATAATCCATACGATCCGTCAAAGTGATCACTTGAGTATATGTACGTTCCTCAGCTAATTTTTCTGACCCGCGATGCAAATATCCGAAAACAGGCTCCAATGCAACAACTGTTTCCCCGTCTAATGTAATTCGTAATCTAAACACACCATGTGTACTTGGATGTTGAGGGCCAAAATTTACTGTCATTAATTCACTATTCATATACTCTACCCTGTATTATCTTGGAGATTCTAAGTAGTCTCTGCGTAATGGATGTCCTTCGAATCCGTCCCATAAAAATATTCGTTTCATGTTAGGATGACCTTCAAAATAAATCCCTAACAAATCCCATATTTCGCGTTCCTGAAAATCAGCACCCTGCCAAAGGTCATATACCGAAGGGCAAACTAAATCACTACGGCCATATAAATTTACCTTAAGTACACAACTATGTTTATGAACAGTAGAAGTCAGGTGGTATACCACCTGAAAATATTCAACATAATCGATACCAGAGATACAAGTTAATAAATCAAAAGATGCATCTTTTGAATTTTTTAATTTTTTCACAACATTTATTAATTGTTCTGGAGAAACATATAATTCTTTTTCAATTTGGCCATCATTTTGAATGCCAAAATCTGTACCTAGTAATTTAATTATTTCATTTGAATTTAGTTGTTTAATCATTAACTTCCTGCTGGATTTTGTGTAAGACGATATCTCTTAATTTTTTCCTGTAATTGCATAATCCCATATAATAATGCATCTGGCCTTGGTGGACACCCAGGAACATAAACATCAACTGGAATAATATGATTAACACCAGGAACAACACTGTATGATTGATAATAAGGGCCTCCGCTGGTTGCGCAAGCACCCATAGAAATTACCCATTTGGGTTCTAACATTTGATCATATAATTTTTTAATAGCAGCACCCATTTTCCATGTCACTGTTCCGGAAACTATCATGAGATCTGCTTGTCTGGGAGAACCTCGAAAGACTTCTGCTCCAAATCGAGATAAATCAAATCGAGACATTGCACTTGCCATCATTTCAAATGCACAACAAGCTAATCCAAAAGATAATGGCCATACAGCTGATTTTCTCCCCCAATTTAATAAAGCATCTATTGAGGTTACAGCTATATTATTAGCCACATCACTTGGAACTTCAATTAAAGGCTCTTGTATAGGAATAAGTGATGTGTCTTTAAGTTCTTGAACTTCTTTACCCTCTGCAATATCTAATGACTGTGAATCAAAATAATTTGAATTTAAATTCATATTATTTCCCCCATTCTAAGGCTTTTACTTTCCAAGCATAAATTAAGCCAACTAACAAAATCATGACAAAAATAAACATTTCAATTAATGCAAACATCCCCAGTTTGCCAAATTGAATTGCCCAGGGAAATAAAAATATTGTCTCAATGTCAAATATTACGAAAAGCAACGCATACATATAATATTTAAAATCAAACTGAACCCATTTATTTGGCCCTATGGGCTCTACACCACATTCATAAATAGTCGACTTAGTTTGATTTGGTTTATGAGGTCTAATTGAAACCATTGATGCCAAATATGACACTAGCAACATACCAATAGGAACGGCTGTGGCAACAACTATAAACATTGCGAGAAGACCATACTGGTGAAAATAATTCTCCATAATAACTCCCATGGATCAACCAGATTATTGGTGTTTTTATGATTCAATATATATTCACAATAGCATATCACCACAGTTATATTGTATCAAGTGAAAAATTACACAATCTAGACTAGATAATGAAAAGTAGCATAGAACTTTTCAATACTACTAAATAATAGTAGTCTAATAGGATTGAGTTTAACTAATAAAAAGGCTTTTATTGATAATAGATCTTCACAATCATACATACCCAAAATCTGATGATAGTTTGCTTTCTCCAGATGATTTAATTGTTAACGCCAAAAAAAATGGTTTAGATGGGATTTGCTTAACTGATCATGATCAATTCTGGACTCAGGAACAAATAAACGAATTACAGGTAAAATATAACTTTCCAGTTTTCCCAGGTTCAGAAATTACTACCGAAGAAGGGCATGTAATTGTATTTGGTTTAGATGAATATATTTTTGGAATGCATAATATAAAGTTTTTATCAAAAGTAGTAAAAAATAAGTCTGGTTTTATGATTGCTGCACACCCATATAGGAGAAGATTTGATAGTGTTTCACAAATGGATTCTACTAAACTTGAAAAAACAGCTATTAATGCTAAAAATGATCTAATTTTTAAAAATGTAGATGCAATAGAATCATTAAACGGAAGAGGAGACAAAATACAAAATATTTTCTCTTCAAAAATTTGCGAAATAGTAAAATTACCCTCGACTGGAGGAAGCGATGCTCATAAAGTTGAAGATATTGGTAAAGTTGGTACAAAATTCGATACAAAAATAACAACTTTGGAGGAACTAATTAGCACATTAAAAATTGGTAGATATAAACCGATATTACTAAAATAAATCTAATAGAATCAGCAATATGAATAAAGAAAATTTAATAGAAATACAAAATCTAGAAGTTGTGTTTGAATCAAAAGAATCGTCAATTAAGGCAGTTGATAATATCAACCTCAGTATCCCTAAAAACACAATAGTCGGGATAGTCGGAGAAAGTGGTTCTGGAAAATCTACCACGGGTTTATCTATATTAAATCTGATACCAGATCCAGGAGTAATAAAAAACGGTTCAATTTATTTTAATTCTGAAAACATATTAACTATGGATGAAATAAATTTACGTAAAATACGTGGGAAAGAAATCAGTATGATTTTTCAAGATCCCCGGGCTTCTTTAAACCCAAGTATTACAATTGGAACCCAAATAACTGAAATTCTAGAAACTCACTCAGGTTTATCTAGAAAAGATGCAGAAAAAGAAGTAATCCCTCTTCTTTCTTCAATAGGATTACCAGATCCTAAACGTATTCTCAAATCCTATTCGTTTCAACTAAGTGGGGGTATGTGTCAAAGAATCATGCTTGCTATGGCGGTTTCTTTAAAACCTCAATTACTAATTGCAGATGAACCTACTTCTAACCTAGATACAACACTTCAAGCTGCTATATTACAAAAAATACGTCAACTAAAAAATTCATACGGGATAACAGTAATACTTATAACCCATGATATGGGAGTGATAGCACAAATGGCTGATTATGTGGCTGTAATGTATAAAGGTACAATTGTAGAAATGAGTGAAACAATTAAGTTATTTAAAAATCCACGCCACCCATATACTCAGGGGTTATTAGACGCAATTCCAAGAATCGATGATTATCAAAAAAAACTCTACTCTTTTGCACCAATTGATGATCAAAGTGAAGATATTGAACTTGAAATATGCCCTTTTATACCACGCTGTAAGTTTAAAACTGAGCTTTGTAAAAATAGCTTAAAACCGGCATTAAAATTTATTGACGAAAACCATTCGGTAGCCTGTTTCCACCCAATTGAAATCAAGTAACAATACGATTAGAAATTAAACTATCGAATATAATGTTCTCATTAATAGTTCCAGTCTTCATTCCTATATCCAAATCTGAAATCTTCTCATATAAATTCATCAAGACATCTATGTCTCGGTGCTTGACTTGATTAATAATATTATCGATAACGTAATCAGAATATATCCCCAATTTTTCTTTATATAAACTTTTCGGAGAATTATAATTAGTAAGTTGCTTTGCAATTATCAATAATCTCATTTGCCGAGAAATCATTGATAATAAATATTGAGTAGAGTGACCACTTTCAAATATTGATGGAATATTTTTAAATGAAACTGCAATATTCTGATCGAGTAACAAGTCAACTAATTTAAAAATAACCATTTCTTTTGGATTATTAATTAAGATATCTAAATGCTCTGATTCAACGACTTCACCCTCGCAATAATTTATTACCTTTTCTATTTCATTACTTAATGTCCACATATCGTTTCCAACATAATCAGCAATTAATCGTGCATTTTTATTGCTTATTGTCTTACCATTATCTAAAAGTTGTTTACTAATCCATTTTTCTAATTCTAATGAAAGTAAATTATTAAACGATTGTATTTGAGTTTGATTTGTTAAACCCAATTTATCAATTAAGCGTTTAGCTTCTACCATTAAATCTTTTCTTTCATCATTGAGATTATTAGTAATATCTTTTGGGCTTTGCCAATCTTCAACTAAAAGTATTTGTTTTTCATTAGGAAGATTATTCAAAAATTCCAGAAGTGTGTTCCAATTATTTGAAGACTTTGCTGTAGATTTTTTTTTAGTATTAGAAATGTTTTTGTATTTATCAATTAAGTTATAAATGACAACTAAATTAGATTTAGCAAAAAATGGGATTGTCATTAATGCATTTTGTATTTCTTCAATAGAAGCAGATTTACCATCAACATAAATAACTTCAGAAAAACTTTCCTGATCATTTGATGTGAATTTACTAACTAGAGAATTTATATATTGTTTTTTAAGATAATCGTTTTCTCCACAGATAAGTTCAATTCTTCTATCATTTTGAAACATAACAAAACCTATAAATCCATCATTAAATCAATTATTTAGTATAATACCTAGGTTATTATAATTGAATAGATCTTTTTTTTATGCAAAATTAAATGCAAATGGAAAATACAATTGACAATCAAAATTTAAAAAATCGAATTATTTGCAAGGCATGCAACACTGGAAATGACGCAAGTGCTACAAGGTGTAAGAAGTGTTGGGGCCGTCTCACACAAAAAGGTTTTAACACAAAAGTAGAACCTGAATTAGTTTCGTCATCATATGAAACTCAATATCTTAATGATTATAGAAAAACTATAGCAAATAGAGCAATGATCAAATGGGTCTTAGGTTTAACTATTACATTGTTTCTTATACTTGCTTGGATAATTAATGTTTTTCAATTTAATGTTAAAATTGAAACCATTTCACCTAGCTCAAAAGTATCCAATTCACAAGATATAAATGACTGGTCTATGGTCCAAAAAAACAATCATCACACCGGTCTTGCTAGCGAAAATGATTTTACCATTTCTGAAGGGGTTAAATGGAAATTTACAACCACCGGTTTTATTCACACAACGCCTGCAATGGTCGAAAATACCATTTACATTGGAACTGGTGATAATAAAATAATCGCATTAGATACAAATAATGGGAACGTGATTTGGGAAAACACCGTCAATTCTCCTGTAGATGTTTCCCTATCATTAACAAAAGATATTGCTTACGCCAGTTTGAGAGATGGAAGAATATTGGCGCTAGATAGAAAGAATGGTAAAGAAATCTGGTCCTACGATACTGGCGAGGCCATATTTGGAAGTATCACTATACACAATGGCGCTGTCTATGGCGGTAATACTGGTAAAAAAG
>CEOQ01021267.1_pt1 | contig 24715 bp, 27 predicted proteins | sample 361351 | NCBI WGS metagenome assembly CEOQ01 (sample SAMEA2619907, study PRJEB7988) | marine metagenome | biome: marine biome (ENVO:00000447); feature: deep chlorophyll maximum layer (ENVO:xxxxxxxx); material: "saline water (ENVO:00002010), including plankton (ENVO:xxxxxxxx)" | depth 60 m | reverse complement strand
ACAGAAGCGTAAGCTTTCTTACTACTCTAACATCTATGTTGTGTCAGATCCTGCACATCCAGAGAATGAAGGCAAGGTCTTCCTTTATAAGTATGGTAAGAAGATCTTCGATAAACTTGTCGAAGCAATGCAACCTGCTTTTGCTGACGAGACACCACTTGATCCATTTAATCTATGGAAAGGTGCTGACTTTAAGGTTAAGATTAGAAAGGTTGATGGATATTGGAACTATGATAAGTCAGAGTTCGCTGCACCTGCAACGTTAGGTGGATTTGATGATGGTGAATTAGAGGAGATCTGGAAACAGTCTTATTCACTTGCTGAGTTTGAAGCTGCTAAGAACTTCAAAACTTATGAGCAATTGAAATCAAGATTGAATTTGGTATTGGGTAAGAATGCTACCCGACCAGCACCAGTTGCTGTTGATGAGAGTGAAGAGGAAGTAGTACCTGCTAATTGGGGTAAAGAAGTATCAGATTTCAGAGAAAAAGTAGGTGCAACAGCACCTCCTGCTTCAGCATCTGAAAGTGATACCCTCTCATACTTTCAGTCATTAGCAGAGGAGGACTGATTATAAACTGGCACAAGGAGGACTTAATATCCTCCTTGTGCTGTTATAATAAGTATATTAACAGGAGAATTATGAAACTAGCACCATTATTATTGTTTCCATTTTTGATTGCTGGTAGTGCTCAAGCGTACGAGTCACAACCAGGCTGGTCTTCATCGAGAAAATGTATACGCAAAGAATATAGAGAAGAGTATGTTCCTGGCACAGCAAACAGTCCAGGATATGTTAAGTCATGGCATGATACTATTGAAGTACCATGTAGGCCATGGAGATCATCACCCCCTAGAGAAAGAGAACCAAGACCAATCTATCAAAGACCACCATCACCTGACGGTAATGAGTGTAGTGACGGAGCAGTTCTTGGTGGTATTTTAGGTGGAGGTGCTGCAGCAGCACTATCTCAAGGAGATGGACGTTGGTGGGCAATTCCTCTTGGAATAGTTGGTGGTAGTGTCATAGGATGTGACATTGATGGAGGGTAATCCATGACTGAAGAAGCTGTCAGGAAAATTTTACCTCGTCTTTGTTACACAAAAGAACAAGTGGATGTATTAATTGCTGATGCTTTACAAGAAGCTAGAAGGATAGATGAAGAGTCTATGCGTAAACATAACCGAGAAGCTACTATTATTAGTATGATTCTCGGTTTTACTTGTTTAGCATTGTTTTTAGATGGGACTCTAAGACTACTCGGTATCATCCCACCGTTTATGGACATAGATATAAGTATAGTTGATAAGATTGCAGAGAAAGTAGAGACTGAAGTCCTTCCACTAGTACAAAAGATACCGAGATTTTAAATGAACGTTTATGATGATTTTCTTCCACAGAAGGAAGCAGGTGCTATACATTCTTATATAATGGGAAATCATTTTCCTTGGTTCTATTCATCAGAAGATCCATCATGTAAGTATGAGCATGTTTTTTATTCTGCTAAGGGTGAGAACCCAGAACCAGATAGAGAAATTGCTGCTGGTACATGTTTGATATTAGATCCTTTGATGGCTGCATTAAAAGTTTCTAAACCATTTGTTGTTAAAGCAATCTCTATTGCAAATACAGATAGTATAATACATCAAGAGTATACTACTAGTACAAGAAAGACTGCAATTTATTATGTTAATAGTAATGATGGAGTACTTGAAATTGCAGATAGTAATACCTCATATTCATCAGAGAATATAAAGATTGAGAGTCTTGCTAATTCTATTGCAGTATTAGATGAAGGACTTAAGTACAGAGGATCTACTTGTACTAACAAAGGAAGAAGAGTTTTCATACGTATTGAGTATGAAGAACAATCATATAAAATGATAAGAGTCGATAAATAACTGTTACGCAATACTTAAATCATTATAAAAAAACCCCCTTTATGGGGGTTTCCTAATATAAAATAGTATGTAGAATTCAACACAATCCAATGTCAGGCGATAATCTTCATGGTGCTCAACCGTCTAAGTACTATACCGAATACGGAAAAGAAACATTAAGCAAATATTGCGAAGCATCCGTTGCAATGGATGAGATTAAAGAGTCTAGGTGGATCGATACAAATTATATCCTAGAGATTGAAACTATGTTTGTTAACGCACGGTACAGGACAGGTAGTCCCATGCAGGAATAAAGAGGGGGGGGTCATATATTATTCGACTTTTTATTCCCATATAAGCGCAAAAAAAACTCGGCACATTTTTTCGTGTGTAGGGTTTTTTTTTAATATGAGGCAGTTGCTGCATCACCACCATCAAATGTTTGAATTCTAGTTGTAGTGGTGGTTGTAGTTGTAGTTGTAGTGCTAGAACTGGTTGTTGTAGTTTCAGTAGTACTTGTTGAAGTCGTAGTAGTTGATTCGTCACCAATTTTTATGGTTGAACTTCCAGGACCGTTATCATAAGATACTATAGTACCAAGTTGACTTAATGATATTGTTTCTGAACCAGAAACGTATCCTTTTGTATTTAAGAATCTTTGTGCAACACTTAATGGTGTAAATTTATCATTTTCGTCATTTAATTCTCTATGATCTTCATAAGCAAGTAATTCGTCAATTTCACTTTCTATTTTATTAATTAGACCCTGAGTAGGAATTCTAATAAATCGTTTTTTATCATTTAAATGAGATTCGTGTTCATAGTTACTTACTGGATATATTGATTGTTCTTTGGTTCTTGTTGTTCCATCAGGCATTACTGCTCTGAAAGTTTCGTTAACTTCGTGACCTTTTTCAATAACTGTAATATCTTCAAATCCTGCTTGTTCCCATATTGCTTCACGTGTTTCCCAATGGTGTAAATCATCTGGATCGTTATCATATTTTTCATTTACATAATTTTGTAGATCGGATTCTCTTCTAGGCCATTGCTCGTAAATATCAGTTATATTGTTTACTAGAAGAATTAACCAGTCCATATAAGCACTACCACATACCGCTTCTGCAACTTGTTCTGGTCTTATACCATCAGGTAATGTTTTTAACTCAAATTGAGTTACATATTGGTCTATATCTTCTCTTATTATAACTCTTCTGAAGATATTTTTAACAAGGTCGTGTGTAAAGGCATCATCATCGGTGATACCTTTTCCAACATATACATTTGGTAGGTGAGAAAAATAAGACATTAGTATCCCTGTGTGCAGTTGTCTGCTGTAAGAAGTGTTACTTCTGTAAATGATAGGTTCATAATAATTGCTGGTACGCTTAATGACCTGACCGTAGGATCATTGGAATCATCAGCTGCAACTCTCTTTAGTGCATTATATTGATTGTCTGGAGTATAGTTGAGAGTAATACCACTGCAGACTGAAGGCATTATTTTAAAATGTAGATTCGGTGTTATATGTGGTACTGAATTTATTGATTGATCTGCACCTAAACGTACAAAATCGATTTCAAACTTATTTGGAATAGAGAAGAATCTTCGTTCCTCTGCTGCACTTTTTATACCAGCATTCTGACCGTTACCTAATATATCATCTCCAACGAGTTTGTCCCATGCAGTTTTACTTTTATTAAATCCCTCATCAACACTATCAGCATCTCCTTGATCAGCATATCTACCTGGATCGTCAGTAGATCCATATGGCATTCCAGATAATATATCCCCTCTTTGATATCTTGGATGAGCACCTGCTTTAAAATAATGTATAATTTCTTCTATTGTTTGTGCTTCTTGAGGATCTCTAGCAAACATTTTGAAACTAAAGTTATGCTGACGGAAATTCATATTATTGAATATTTGTTCCGTATAGGGGTTAAATATTCTTCCCCTTGTCATTGCTTCTAGAGATTGCTTATCAACACTACCTTGTAATCCCATCATACCACCAATACTGTTAACTGCAGTTGTTAAAGTATTTGCCATGAATTCTGGAGCAGATGCCCTTGCAGCAGCTTGAAGGACATTGGTTAATTGGTTCATGTCATCAAAACCTTGAGTACCACCTACTGCTCCTAGTGCTACACCACCAACCCCAAGATCTACTTGTCTGTAATTAGCAGAGTATTGGGTAGTTATTTGCGGAGGCATTGCCATATAGATGGCAGCAGGTGCAGTACAATATTGTTTTTCAGCTGCTGAGTAATTATATAAGGAGTTAGCCTCCATTTGATTACTATCATCAAATTTCATCCTATATTGTTTAAATCTTACATAGTCTACAACCTCTGTTCCACCCCACAAATCAGGATTTCTTGAATCTGATGGGACAGGAGGTCTTAATGGGTAAGTATAACAAGTACCATTTAGTGCAGACATGCGTTTACTAAGCTAAATATTATAGTGATCATATATTTTATTTATGCGGTCTAAACGATATAAACAGGGTCGTTATAAATTAACAAGACCTTCTAAGTATAGAGGTGACCCAAATAATGTATGGTATAGGTCATCTTGGGAACTTAAATTCATGATATTTTGTGAGATGACTCCCTCTGTAACTGAATGGGGTAGTGAGGAAATAAAAATTCCTTATGTTAAACCATCTGACGGAAGAGTTCATCGTTATGTACCTGATTTCTATATGAAAATGGGTAATGATAAGTATATTATCGAAGTTAAACCCGAAAGGGAAACAAAAGAACCTGTAATGAGAAAGTCTGCAAGGGGTAAAAGAACTTATATTACTGAAGTTCTTACCTATGCTATTAATAAAGCAAAGTGGCATGCAGCAGATGAATTTTGTAAAGATAGGGGATTGATTTTTAAAATAATTACCGAAAGGGAGTTAAAAGTCTAATGTTTGGATTAATATTCGCAGCAACAGCGATTGGAGCTCTAGTACATGCCGCCTTCGGTGGAGGTAATAATAATAGTGGTAGTACCTCTGGTGGTAGTAATTCTAGTGTTGCAACTAGTGGTAATACAACTGGACAGTCTTCATGGGATGGGAAAGCATATACTGTCCCAATGGCTAGCGAAGCTCAGTATCCAAAAATAAACGAATTTGTTTCTTTCTCTCTTAAAAATCAAGATTATAGTCCTTCTTATACAAATCTCTGGTCTTTTCATATAGCAACACCACCCATATTACAGAATGTTATCGGGTTCAATAATACTCTTAGTGATTTTAATCAGACTATTGGACAACCTGGAGGAAACTTTGTTGCTGAATTGGGCAATCTTAGAAGTGCTTTAAATTATTATTGCCAAACAGTAAATCTTCCTAGTAGACAAGCGACAACTGGTGGTTTGGTTAATATTGGTGCTGCTCAAAAATATGCTACAGGACAAGCATTTAGTCAAATAAGTGCAACCTTTATGATACCTAGAAATCAACATACAAGAAATTTCTTTGAACGATGGCTACAATTAATGGCTCCAGATGCAAATCAATATACTGAATATTATAATTTTTATGTTTCTCCTAGAATATCGATTTATAAGTGGGAAAGAAGAGCAGGAGCAGATTTACCAGCAGGATTTGCTGATCATGTAAGTAGTGGTGGATCTACAAATACTAATATACCTGCAAGTAAATTGTATGCTTTAACTGGAAAGTGGGAATTGTGGAATGCGTTCCCATATAATATTGGTGGTATACAATTAAATAATGATCGTGCAAGAGCTATGACATTGACTGTTGGGTTTTATTTTGAACGATATAGATTCTTCCCTGCAGATGTTATGGTGGTGGATGAAGTTGGACCTAGAAATGATATTACAATTCCTAGAGATAATGTTATTGAAGGTGTAAGAGATGCATCGGAACTTCAAGTACATATTGCACGTACAGTACAACAATTACTAGTCACTTAGCCTCATAAATATAATTACTGAATTGAATTCTATATGGCATTACCAAAGCTGAATGTACCTAAGTACAAATTGAAACTGCCTTCTGATGGCAGAACTGTGAATTACAGACCATTCTTAGTTAAAGAAGAGAAGTTGTTACTATTAGCAACTGAAACAGGGGATCAAGCCGATATCATTAGAGCGATTAAGACTATCATTACTGAATGTACTGATATTCATGATATTGATGATCTTCCTACCTTTGACATTGAATTTGTTTTTCTTCAGATTCGTACAAAATCTGTTGGTGAAGCTGTTGATGTGTCTGTTGTTTGTCCTGATGACAATGAAACTCAAGTTGAGGTTAAAATACCTTTAAATGAGATAAAAGTTATCAAGACAAAGGGGCATAAAACAGATCTAAAACTTAGTGATCAGATTATTCTAACTATGGGATATCCTAGTTTGGATAATTTTGTTAAGATGAATTTCTTAGGTGAAGAACCTGGAGTTGATCAAATCTTTAAGATGGCTGCCTCATGTGTAAGGCAAATCTCTGATTCTGAAGAAGTATACGAAGCTTCTGATAGTACTGAAGAAGAGTTAGTTGAGTTCTTTGATCAATTAAGCAGTAAGCAGTTTTTGATGATTCAAAATTTCTTTGAAACCATGCCTAAACTGTCACATACTGTTAAGGTTACTAATCCAAAGACTAAGGTCGAAAGTGACGTAGTACTTGAGGGTCTAGCTAGTTTTTTCGGATAGCTCTTCTCCATACAAGTCTCCAAACTTATTATGAGGTAAATTTCTCTTTAATGCATCATCATAAATGGTCAATTGATACAGTTGACAATTTAATGCCTTGGGAGAAAGAAGTTTATATGAATCTTCTAGTTGGATTCCTTAAGGAAGAAGAGAGAAGAATGAAGGCACAACAAGCAACAGAGAAGAGACAATACGGTGGCCACTAAGATCGCACCCTATAAATTAGTCAATATAACTGGAGCATCTGGTAAGGTGACTCCTGCGGTTCGTGCTGCTAGAAAGGGGATATATGCTAAAAATAGATTAGGACTTACTGTAAGAACTCTTGGGGGATTAACTGGTTCCTTAAGAGATATTGCTATATCTAATGTTAAAATTGATGTATTAGAAAAAAGATTAACACGTAGGAAAGATCAGAAAGAGAGGGATCAAGAGGCAGAAGATTTTGCAGAAATGCAAAAACTGAGTTCTGATAAGAAGGGAAAAGCAAGAAAACCAACTAAGAAGGAAAAGAATAAATTTGGTAAGATTTTTGGATGGATGGGAACCGTTTGGGGTCCTATTGCCAAGTTTATAGTACAACTTCTTAGTTTTTATGTTATAAAGGATCTATTAAAATGGGTTGGAGATCCAGACAATAGAGAGAAATTACAAGTATTTGTAGAAAAATTTGTATTTGTTGTACAGAAATTATTTGATTTTGCCAAGTGGATAATTGGTGATAATATACTGACTGGGTTAACAGGTCTTATTAGTGGTAAGGATGCAGATGGTAATCCTATAGGATTCATAGGACAAGTTAAGAATTTAGGTAAGCTTTTATTTGGTTTTATTAGTTTACGATACTTACTCAATCCTTTTGCACTAATTGGTGATATTATAGGTCTGTTAGACTTTATAATGAATTGGAGGGTTCCTGATTTTGGTAGAGGGAAAGGACCAAATAGAATAAGGGGACCAAAAGGAAAGAATAAGATAAAATTTAAGAAGAAAAAGAATAAGTGGTGGGAGTTCTTTAAGAAGAAAAAGAATTCACTTACAAGAGCTACAGACTCTTATAGAAGATTTATTAAAGGTACTTCTAATTTTGGAGATAGATTAAGATTACTCCGTAGAGGTCAAATAGGTTTAAGGGGATTATTTAAGAAGGGTGCAAGGGGTGAAGATCTTGTAAAGGCTAAGCAGTGGCAAATTCCAAAAGGAATTCGTGAGTTTCCAGGTAAAGCAAAAGATTGGTTTGGGGCAAAAACAAAACCAGTTATTCAAGGACTTAGAAATAAGATTGATAATTTAAAATTAGGGGAAAAATTAAAGAGTCTTCCTGGAGATCTTAAAAAAGGTTGGGGTAAGACATGGAAGAATATTAAAGGTATTAAAGATGCCAAATGGGTAAAGGGTGCTCAAGAACTTGGAATGGAGATTGGGTCAAAAGCCAACAAAATGTTCAAGGGTGCAAAGAATTGGACTGGTAAGGCTGCTGGAGCATTTGGTGGTTGGGCTAAAAGGAATTTAAAGCGTATATGGAATCTTCCTGGTAATATTGAAAAGGGTTTAAAGAGTAAAGTATTTGGTCCAATTTATAACAAATATATTAAACCTGTAATTGGTGCAGTTTCTAGTGCTGGTAATAGGTTATTAGGAGCACTTAATAATGTTCCTTGGATCGGTAAGATGACCGAGGCATTAAGAAAGAGAGGTATAACTTGGGGATCATTTGGAAAATTTACTGGAAGATGGGGTAAAAGATTAAATGCTGCATTACCTTTTATTGGTGGTTTAGGTAATTTCTATTTCAGTAAGGTAGCATTTGAGAGTGGTGATAATATAGGTGGAGTTTTAGAAGGATTAGCAGGTGCGTTAACTATTGGTGGTGGTATTAGTACTGCAACTGGAGTTGGTGCTACTTGGGGTGGTCCAATGATAGCACTTGGAACTGCTCTTGATGCATATCTACTTGCTAGAATTCTTCCTGGAATTGGTCCAGCTATTCTACAGTGGGAAGAGGATGGAGGTCTTTTACAGATTATACCTGGTCTAACAAGTATAGTAGATGGTCTTACTGGTGCGATTGGTCCCACTGCTAAGGATAAGTCTAAAGAAGTTGATAAAATACTTTCTGGAAAGGATGAGGATAAGAAAGGTAGTAGTAGTGGTATATTAGGAACCATCAGTAGTAATACTGAGGATATGGTTAATGCTGATAAAGAGATTAAGAAAGCAGAGAAAGAGAAGAAAAAACCGTGGTGGAAATTCTGGGGTGGTGATAAAAAGGTTGAATCTACAACTACTGCAATTACTAAGAAAGAAGAAACGAAACAAGAAGTTGAGAAGAAAAAACCGTGGTGGAAATTCTGGGGTGGTAAGAAAGAACTGGGTGGCTCGTGGTCATCCATGTATAAAGGTCAGACTATTAGTGGATATGGTAAGGTTCCACAAGCATGGAACCCATTTAAGGCTGTCTTTGATATTGTTAAAAAACCTTTTGAGTGGGTGGGTGATATAGTTAGTGGTGTTGTTAATGTTGTTGGTGATGTTATAGAGGGTATTGGTAATATTGCTAGTGATATAATGGATAGTCAATTGGGTCAGATATTATCCATAGCATTACCTATTATATTCCCACAATATAAATGGATTGAAACTTTAATCACTGGAATGAGGGCTTTCAGTGCATTATCAAATGGTAATCCTATAGCAGCAGTAATATCTCTTTGGAATACTGCAAGTAATATATTCCCTGAAACATTTGCAAATATTGGTGATAAAGTTGGTACATGGTTTGATAATAATATTGGATCTAAATTTAGTGGTATATGGGAAAAAGGAAAGGCTCTCTATGATGGGTTCATGGATACTAAAGTTGGTAAAATATCTTCTGCTTTAATTCAAGGAAATTGGGGAGGTGCTTTAGGTGCTGCAATTGAAGGTACTGGTTTTGAGCAAGGTCTTGCAGCATTTGGAGCACAGATAGATGCTGCTGGATTAAGTGGAGTTCTTGGTATGTCACCAGGAATTACTTCCGCAATAGCAAATATTCCTGGATTGGATCAACTTCCTGGAGTTAACTCTTTGGTCAGTGGTGGTTTTAGTCCTGCTGCATTTGTATCTGGTATGGCAGAAAAACATGGTTTGGGTGGAATTTATAAAGCAATGATGGGTGTTGTTGATGGTGGTGATATTACCTCTGGATTGAGGGAATTAGCACCAGAATTGGGTGTTGATAAGAGAGTTCTTGGTATTGTTGATGAAGTTGGAGAGGTCTTTAGGAATGGAAAGATTGATACTGAATATGCTTTACAGACTGCTCTTGAATTAGTACCAATACCTATTATTGTTGAAAAATTACAAGCAACTCCTGTCCCAGTTGATTCTAGTTCAGGTGTTGGTGAACAGTTATCATCATCTGGTGGTGTTAGAGGGTTGTTAAATAGAATGGCAGGAGGCTTTGGATAAATGGCAAAAACTGTAAAGATAAACATGTATAAGTTTGTCGATGTTGAAAAACAATCGGCATCATCTGGAGTTGGTAGCCAAGCCGAAGCTGAGAATAAATTAGTATCTACTATTAATCTCAATACAATGGCTATCAATAATATTGGTAGTGTATTGAATGGATGTGTTACTACTTTAGTAGAACTCAAAAATATTGAAGAAGATAGATTAGAGGAAAGAAGGAAAGATTTAAGAAAGATAAAACCTACTGATGCTAAGATAAAACCAAATAAATTTAAGAAGTTTTTCCAAAATATAAAATCATTCAAAGCACCAGGATTTTTTGATAGTCTTTTGAAATTATTGGGATCCTTATTTAAGTTGATGGTTGTTTGGCCATTGTTGAAATGGTTAGGTGATCCTAAAAATCATACAAAGATTAAAAATACTCTTATTAAATTACATAAGATTTTTAGTGCTATTGCTAAGTTTGTTAGTTCCCAAGTTGTTGGGATGGTTGATGATCTGTATAATCTTCTTAGTGACGAAACAGATCCTTGGACAAAAATAAAGTCATTTGTGAGTATATGGCTTAAATTTGCAGGAGCATTTTTAGCAATTAGATACCTTACTCAACCTTGGAAGATAATTGGCGACTTTATGAGAGTTTGGCAGTTATTTGATAGGAGAGGTAGAAGAACCAAATCAATGCTCTTAAAGAGGAAAGGTCGTCTTTTGATGACTGGTGGTAGAGCTGGTAAATGGTTCCTTGGTGGATTTATTGGTGCTACTGCATTATGGGCAGCAATGGAATTTTTATTCCCACGTAAGACTGCTGAGGGTACTATAGAATCTGAAATGGATGCCTCTGGAAATCTTCCTGGTGATCCAGGATATGATGAAAGTACTAGAGGTCATTATGCAAAGTCAGGTGACAAAGATGCTGTAGGAGAACTTGAGAGGAATCAAAGATCAATTGATTCTCAAATGTCAATTGCTCGTTATGGTGAAGATTTAACAAATGATGGAGTATACGATTCTCATCAGAATCTTAATTGGAGAGATGGAGAAACTAAATTAAAGGATCAAGATAAGTTACCTGATAAGGTAAAAAATAAAGCTGATGAGATGCATAAAGAGCCTTGGTGGAAGGCTATTACAGATTTACCTGGAAAACTTAAAGAAACTCTTGAAGGGAAATCTGATGAGGATAAGGCTTATGATAAGAATAAGAGTCTTCTAGCAGAAATTACTGGTTGGACTGCTGCTAATGAATTGGCAAATACTACATTAAAGGATATGAAGCAGAAGTATTCTTATGATAAGGATGCTGCTGGTGATGAACATAAATTTAATGTTATTCGTGCTGTTTCTAGTATTTTTGGTTCTTTAACTGGCAATGATAATGCTATACAAGAATCTACTAACAAAGCTATTAGTAGTTTTAAATCTATTGAAAAGGGATTTAAAGAAAAGGATACTAAGAGTTTTTGGGAGAGTATGAAGGAGGGATTTGGTATATGGGGTAAAGATAAACGTGAGATGGGAGGTGGCATTAATGGTATGGGTAGTGGTATAATAGCAGGACCGAATTCTGGATTTCCTGTGCATATGCATCCATCATTACCACCTTCCTTTATAGGTCATGGTGTAGAATATGTTGCTACTAAAGGTGATGGTAAAGGATATGTTATACCACTTGATAATTTTGCTACAAGAAGAGATCCAACTATAACTTCAAAAGCAATACGAAGAGCACAGAGTATGGGATTCAATCTCTCAGATCTCGGTGTTAAGAGATTACAACAGGGTGGTAGTTTTGGACCTGCTTTACATCATCCTACCTCAAGAAGTATTCCTAAATTTAGTGGTATATCTGATAAAGCATTGAATAAGAGGTTGATTGCAGAAGGTAAGAAGGGTGCTAAGAAAACAGAGGATCCTGGTCATGATTTATTTAAAAAATTAATTCTTGCGGAAGCTAGAGGTGAAGGATTAGGTGGTATGGCAATGGTGGCAAGATCTGTTTTGAATAGACAGGCTATTATTGAAGAGACTGGTAATCCAGGAACATTTATGGCAAAGAGTGGATCTCTTCTGGATATTATTAATGCACCTGGTCAGTATTCTCCTGTCCAAAATGGTGCTATTGACAAAAAGTTTACTCCTGCAGAATTAGGTCTTGCTGATAGAGCTATTGGTATTGCAAAGAGTCATGAAAGACTGAAAGGTATTTTGACTACTGGTGGTATTGATGAAAGAAAATTAATGAAACTGATGTCTGCAACTGGATTCCGTAATTATTCTGCAGGTGCTAAGTATGATAGATCTCAAGATGTTAATCAAGTTAAATTTGGAAATCATACCTTTAATACTGCTGGAAATGAGAATCTTGATACTAGATTCTTGACATCAAATGAGAAGCAGAGTGGAATATTCCAGAAACTACTATCTCCAGATGGACTTAGTTTGGGTGATAAGAATGAACTTAAGAAAGCTGGTAGTGCTTATACTAAGAAGACTGGACAAATAGGTGGTGGTTTATTTGGTGGATTGGGTGGTGGTGCTCAAGAGATGATGGGTGGTAAGAGTGGTGGTGGTTTATTTGATATGTTAACTAATGTATTTGGTGTTGGAGGAGGAGAACAGCAACAACAGGGTGCTAAAAAAGGTGGTGGTAAGAATGTGAAGAGATCACAGGCAAGGAAAGATGACCAAGCAAAAGTTGAAAGAGCAACAAGAGAGAGGAATAGGGCAAGGGCTGAGATTAATGCTAGAACTAAGGAAATAGTTCAAACAACTTTGGGTGCTGTTGAGCAATCTAATGCACAAACCAGAGCATATATATCTGGAGCCCAACAAACTGTTACTACTATTGTTAAGAGGACACAGGGTAACCAACCTGGTAAGGGTAGTGCTCAAGCTCCTGGCGGTATGTTTGGTGCTCTAATTAAAACTACTGCAGCAGTTTTAAATTCATTTAACAATCCATTGAGGTGATAGAATGTCATTAACAAGAACTGGTCCTGGTGATGCTGAAGTAGAATTTAGTATTTACAATAGCGGTAAAAGAGTTGAGACACCTGATGGTAAGTATGATTTAACAGAATATTTGGCTGGTTGGGAAGTATTTGAAAGCATAAGTTCAGCAACTCAAGAAGCCAAATTTGTTATAGAAGATCAAGGTGGATTGTTGGATTCTTTAACAGGTACAGAAGAATTTCGTTTATTGGTTAAAACTGGATTGACTGATAGAACTTATTATTTTAGAACCTATCAAATAGAATCTCGTGTGAGAGTTGGTCAATCTAGTGACTTCTTCCAAATTAATGCTTGTTCAAATGAGTTTGTTAAAAATGAGGTTACTAATGTATTTGGTTCAAGTGAGAAAATTTTTAATAAGAAAATTAAAGCAGAAGAAATTACTAGAGTATTAGTAAAAGATAGAAAATTTTTGAATAGTAAGAAAAAGATTTTTTTAGAAGAAACTCTTAACAAACAAACATTTGTTGCTCCTAATTGGAGGGCAATTGATACAATTTTCTGGTGTGCTAATAGAAGTATACGTAAGAATCCTAAAGGTGGGACATTACAAAATGGTTTCTTATTTTGGGAAAATGCTCTTGGGTTTAACTTTAAATCGATTGATAAAATTATTGATGATGTAAATGATAATGATGGAAAGAAAGATACTGATATGAAGAAGGGTGTTGGTAAGATGTATACTTATGTTTATCAACCTAAAAACTTTACGAGAGATGGTGATGATCAATATTCTATTGATACTATTACTTTTCCTGATGAGAAAAGTTATCTAATGGGATTAAGGCATGGCACTTGGTCTGGATATAGTGTTGGTTTTGATCCAGTTAATATAGTTAAATCTCGTTGGGGTGTTAGTACTGATATGAAAAAGGATGAGTATCGGTATGGTGTTAAGAAATTATGGAAAAAAATGTCCCATATTGGTAAATCTACTGCTGTGAATCCAGTCAATAATATGGATGATGAAATCAGGAATATAGTTGACTTTCCTAAAAGGGTTCGTTATACTATGCTTCCTAACCAAATTTTTGACCCCAAATATAAAAATAACCCACAATCAAATTATGAGGAATTGGTTGAATTGCAAGCATACCAATGGATGAGGATAGAAACCCTTAGAAACATTAGGATGGTTATATCAGTTCCTGGTAATTTAGATTTATATGCTGGTAATGGTGTAAAGGTCGATATGCCAGCTACAAGATTATCTGGTGATAGACCAATACCTGATAAAAAGTATAATGGTAAATGGGTTATTGCTGGAATTAATCATTCTGGTGTTGGGTCAAGTTCTAAAATGAAGACAGAACTGTTTTTATGTAAGGATTCGGTTAGCAAAAGATAAATAGTTATTGTTACCTAGTAACGGAGAATAAAATTATGAAAACTATCGAAGAACATATTCAATTAGATAGAGACATTCTTGATAACCCAACAATTAGTCCTGCAGCTCGTAGGCATGTTGCAGAAGAGTTACATGAGTTAGAAGTTTATCGTGAGCACCATATCGAAGAGATTAATGCTGGTGACCATCATGATCCTAATACCATTGAACTATTCTGTGAAATGCATCCTGATGAGCCAGAGTGCCTAGTGTATGACGATTAATGAACAATTTTTTATCATGGTTACTTGGAACTTGGTCTAATAAAATTCAAGCACAATCCAGTCCTTTACTTTACAAACAAGTATTTGTAAGGTGGGAGGATGATGGAGAGTTTCTACATTCTGTGCATTGGGGTAGAAAGGAAGAACGCAATCCATATTTAACAACTAATAAAAAACTAAAAGTACTATCCGATACTGAAGTTATACTTGAGCATTGGGGTGGTACTTATAGTGGGTTTACAAGGAATGAGAGTTGTGATATGATAATGAAGTTTGATGGTTCCGCATGGATGGGTAAGTTTGATACCAGTATGGATGAAACTGGAGAAGTAATAACTGGTCATGCAGAACTTGCTGTCTTTGGACATAAACTTTTTATGCGAGACAGGTTTATAGATTCAAAAGGTAATATTATCTGGGGAGCAGATGAGATCTATAAGTTTAACAGAATAAATACATAAAAACCGTATCACAAGATGTTACAGCAAGAAGCTACCTCAATTGATGGAATTGTAAATGAACCTACGATTAACTTTGTAGGTAAAGATGGTTTTTGGTGGTGGGTAGGAGAAGTTGAAGATAATGAAGACCCTATGGAGTTAGGTAGGGTTAAAGTGAGATGTCTTGGATATTATACCAATATTCGTGGTGGTACTACTGCTGATTTAAAAACAGATCATTTACCTTGGGCTACTGTATTACAACATACATCTCAAGCAGGTAATGATGGTCAAGGTGAGTCTTCTGGACAGTTGCAGCCTGGTGCAATTGTTATGGGATTCTTTATGGATGGTGAAAATGCACAGATGCCTTTGGTTTTAGGTGTTATGCGTTTGAATAAATCTTCAGGTTCGAGAGAAAAGAAAGAATTTGCTTTTACTGGTGAATCAATGAGTTCAACCAGTACAGGTACTATTAATCCAGCATCTAATAAACCAGGAGATCCTAATAGCATTTCTACCGATAACGTAAGAAGACCTGGAGTTTCAAATAATAGTGTTTCTACTGTTGCAGCATCAAAAACTACACAAATTGGTGGAAAGGGATCTCCTAGTAATATAGGTACAACACCTGGAGTTAACGGTAGTGGTGGTAATCCCACTAAACCTAGACAACCATCTAAACCTATTCCTGTTGGACAAGGTGTTGGTGGTCCTTGGAAGAGTGTAGATTATCAATTATCATATCTTTTAGAAGATTTGGCTGATAAATCTGCACTGTTGGTAAAGGATGAGAGTGGAGATTTCTTTAATGTAATTACTGGTAAAATTGTTACAGCAAAAGAACTTACAGCAGGTGTTCAAAATTTCTTAGGTGCAGTATTTACTCAGGCAATAAGTGCTATGAGAGGAGCAGCATCTAATCTTGTTGAAGGATTGGACACTGAGACATTAAAAGAAAAGGCAAATGGCGTTCCTTATACTATAATCACTGAGGTTCAAGAAGCAGTTACAGAACTATTATCATCTTTGTGTATTGTTGATAATCAATTAACCCAATTTATACAGGATCCTCTTAGTGCTGTTACAGGTCAATTAGATTCTTTTTTAAATGGTGCTATTGATAAAGCAACTTTTGTAGCACAGGGGGTAGAGGATGTAATTGATAGGGTTTTCTGTAATGTTCAAGGTGTTTTGGATTCTCTTTTATCGATAATTGGAAAAGTAACTTCTGCTCTTGATAGTCTTGAAGATGCTAAAGAAGTTATGGATGCATGGAAATCTGGTGAGCAGATATTTTCTGATGCTACCGATCTATTTGGTCAAGAGAAAATGACATTATCTGGTTTGTTCTCTTTCTTTATGAATCTATTTGGTGGTGGTAATTGTGAGAGAAAACCTAAAGGTGGTGAAGATGATGCTGGTTGGTTCCCTTTACTTGGTGTAACACATTGTACTCCAGAAGAATTTGCAGAGATTGATAAGTTTAGAGGTGATAGTAGAGGTAAGTGTGGTGATGGACAAAGTGGAGGTGGTAGTGGTAGTAGTGGAGGAGGTATCTATGATTCTATTTTTGAAGAGGCAGATCCATATTTAACTACTGCTAAAACTTGGGTAAATGGTGCTTATGAATTGTATATTGGTACTCCTGGTCGTCAATCTACTCAACAGAAGAGAGAAAATGGTACTACTTGGACATCTGTTAACATAAACAATACTCAACATCAAGAGTGGATGGCTAAGAGAAGTATTAAAGAGAGTAATCCAGATTTAACTGAAGAAGAGATTGAAGCAAAGGCTAAAGATAGTGTTAAAAATGCTACTGGTAAGGATAGTGATACAGGTAATTTACAGGCAGACCATATTAGTTGGGCTGGTACTAAGACTGAAGAAGTTCATGGTGATGATTGTAAAGTTATTGATTTGGATTACTGTAGAACAGTACAGGGTGATGTTAGGTTAAAATGTACTGGAGATTTCCATCTTGAAGTGGGTGGTGCATTTCTTATGAACGCTCAAGGAGCACCTAAGCAAGTAGATAAGAAAGGTAATAAGAAGAGTGACGAAGTGCAAAAGCATACTATATCATTTGGTTCTGATGTTGACTGGGGTTTCCACGGTTCAAAATTGGAATGGAACGCATCTGAAATAAAGTTAGCAGGTCAGAAGATTTCAATTACTGGTAAGGAATGGGATAATGCATGTAAAATACAAAAAAATTCTGCTGTGGAAATGGCATTAACTTCTGATAACTCTATTAATATGTTAACAACTCATTTATTCCAACAGATTAATGAACCAGTTAAGGATCCTTTACCAGAAAAATCTGGTATTACTAGAGTCGTTAGAGGTTCGATAGAAACTACTATGTTGGATGAAGGATCTTCAAAAGATGAGATTCCAAGATATTCTATTGACAATAAGTATGGACCATGTACACTAGTATTTGGTGAGAAGGGAATGAATACTACTATTAAAGATGAAGGTGCTTATAAGTTAGATGTTGAAGGTGGTCCTATGTCTATGGAGTGTAAGAAAAATGCAACTATCTTTGCTGATAAGGATATGACTATAGAATGTACAGAGACTATGAAGTTAATTGGAAAAGAGATCCATTTGAACTAATCTATGCTATAATATTATTATGGATGAATTACGACAACGACAACTAATAGAACTCAAGGAAATTCTTGAGGATACTGTTCAGTATTTTTGCGATGAGAACATGGTCTCTGGTGAGACTGCATGGAATATGGTCGGTGCTTTATCTGATGCGAAACTAAACGTGGAATTTACTAATGACTGATATACAAGATGTAACAGAAGAAGAGGCGGTTAATAACCTGCCTTTTCTTTTAAGTATGACACAGAGAAATAGAACTGTTTGGCGTATACGTAGAGAAGATGGTAGTTGCTGCTTACTATCTCCTGTAATACAGTCTGGTCCTCCTGTAGATCAAGAGGTGATTGATCAAGTTGAGGAATTTAAGAAAGAACTCCTTGACACTGCTAACTAAATACCTTATACTGGTTGAGCAATAGAGCAGACTGATGCGACTCAAACGCCATGAAACTCCTAGAAAGCAAGGACGAAATATTAAATCTCGTGCTGCGTCTGCTCGTTTGCGCCAACTTAAAAAAAGATCAAAACTATTAATTAAAAAACTTCGTAATGTATAAATTATTTCCAACTATTGTGCATGATCTTGAAGTTTATAATTTTCAAGATAGAAAACGAGAACTTCAGCAATATTGTTATGATGAAATGGGTAAAGACCCAGATGGAAAGATATACAGAACTAATAGAGGTGGATGGCAATCTGATGATAGTTATCATTTAAGTGATAACCCAGTTAGAAGAGCAGTTTTAGATACTTTAGGATATTATCTCAATAATAATAAGGTCTTTAAATCTAATGTTAATCTATATTTGACAGCTTGTTGGATTAATATTAATGGTAAAGGGCATTTTAATATTCAACATGATCATCCATCATGTCATATGTCAGGTGCATTGTATATAAAAGTACCACCTATTCCAGAAAAATTTCTTGGTGGTGGTTCTAATAATGTATACGGTTATTCAACTACTAAACTTGAAGGTGAAGGTGTTATTGGTGGAGAGATATGTTTTTCTAATCAATTATCATTTGCTGCTTGGGAAGAATTATATAATTATACTGATGAATTTAAAGAAAAGCATTTACAATTTGGGTCATATTATATGCCACCTCAAGAAGGTACAATGTTATTTTTCCCTGCACATCTTAGACATCATGTAGAACCAAATAAGAGTGATGAGGATAGGATTTCTTGTTCATTTAATTTAGATTTAGTGCAAGATCGTGTTGATGGTGGTGAGACAGGTGGGTATAAATAACTAAAATATCTAGAATATAATGAAATATGACTACCGACAGACAAGCGGCTAAAAAATTATTAAAGCTTGCCAAAGAACATCCAGACTGGTATACTAAGAAAGATGTGTTCTACGCAAAAGAGGTTAAGAAATTAACCAAAAAGAAAAAACAAAAACCCACTGATTAATTATTATGGCACTATCTGAACAAGTAGAAACTGCTTTAAATGAAGCACAAGATAAACTGAGAGAAGCACTAGCTTTTGCAGCAAGAAGTGAAAAACCTTATATTAGTAAGCATATTTCTGATATGATGATGAAAATAGATTGTTTAAATGAAGTTTCAACTCTAATCGATAGTGTAGAAGAACATATGAACTAATGGATTTTCATCAACCTGTTAAGCGACCTACAGATAGATCTGTATTATATCATTTATTTCCAACCCCAGTGTATGCTGCAATGGTTGATAATTTTGAAGAAGTTCAAAAAGAATTAGATGATGTATGTGAGAAATTAGACTTTACATATAATCCTGATTTCGGACAAACACATAGATTATCTTCTCCTACATTTAAAACAAATGTTATAGGGGAAAATAATCTAGTAAATTTTTCAGAGCAGGTTCATAAGCATATTGATCATTATCTTACTGCTATAGAGTTTGAACAGAGTGGTTATTTTAACCCTAATAACCCTTTAAAGTATGATATTGTTAGTTCTTGGATAACTAAATTTGGGAAAAGAGATTACGCACATATCCATAATCATGGACATTGTGATATTTCTGGTGTTTACTATTATAAAGTAGGTGATGATAAAGATGAAACAGGAGATTTATTTTTTCAATCTCCTTGCCCATCAATGATTACATCATTCACTTTTAATCATTATGCTTATAAGCAATCTCAGATACCTCAACAGGGTAAATTGCTATTATTTCCAGCATATCTGGATCATGGAGTAGCAACAAATGAGAGTGGATATGATAGAATGAGTTTGTCCTTTAACATTTTATTTCAAAATCGATGATAGATAACGAATCAGATTTAATAGCAGAATTATTGACAATTACTGCTGAACTTAATGGTACTATGAATAGATCTACTACATATGCTAGTAGTGGTAGATCTTCTAAGAAGATTACCATTGAATATGATGTACAACATAACAAGAGAAATGAAAATTAAACTAGGACCAGCAGTCACTAAGATTAAGGACTGGGATAAGGCAATGGCAAAGAAAATTCAGGACAAGTTTAACTTAACTGATTATCAAATGTTATGTCTTGCTTTCGTTAAAGGTTTTGTTATTGGGGCTGTTCTTCTATGAGAGAAGAATTATTAGAGTTATTGAAGAGGGATGCTTATCGTAAAGGTGAGTTTACACTATCTTCTGGTGCATCTAGTACTCATTATGTTAACTGTAAGCCAGTTACACTTAATGGTAAAGGATTATTTTATGCTAGTTGCCTCTTACTTGAATGTTTAGAGGAAGATACTTATGCAGTTGCAGGTTTAACTTTGGGTGCTGATCCATTAGTAAGTGGAGTGGTAACAGTATCAGCAGCAGATGAAGTTGATCTTGATGGTTTAATTATCAGAAAAGAACCGAAAGGTCATGGGACACAATCACAAATAGAAGGACCAGTATTACCTAAAGGTGCTAAGGTAACAGTATTAGAGGATGTTACAACTACTGGACAATCTGCATTGAAAGCAGTGTATGTGTTGCGTGATGCAGGATATGTTGTTGATCGTGTTGTTACTATAGTTGATAGGCAAGATTATGACTGTCGTGCCATTATGGAACAAGAAGGATTAGACTTCATTAGTCTATTTACTATTGACGACCTTGCTAAATAGAACTGTAGCAAAACGTATGATTATTCGTGGCAACTAAGAAGATATCACAGTTAGAGACAATATCAGACTCCAATTTGTCGGGGGAGGCAATTCTTCCTGTTGTTGTTTCTGATCCTTTGATTCCTAATAGGAAGGCAAAGGTCAATCAGTTAATGAAGGGAGTTAGTCAAGGTACAAAGAATGAACCTGGTTTATGTTTTGACCTTGATAGAGACACTGGATTGTATCAAGATGCATACAATCAGATAGGTGTAGCGTTTGGTGATGGTGGATTATATGCCACTCGTCTTGATAATGGTAATGATAGTACTTCATTGTATGTTACAGCAGTTGATGATGTAGCACAGAATACGGATATAGTTTTTGCTCCAAAGGGTACAGGTTCAGTTAAGATAACAGGACAATTTCTAATTGAAGATTCTTCATTTGTTTTGGAGGATTCTCAAGGTCCAAAGGTTAGATTTGAGGTAGGTAATGTTGGTACTGGTACTAATACCAGAATCATGACACTTCCTCAAATTACTCAAGGTAATGGTACTACAATCGTAGGTGACAATACTACTCAAACGTTAACAAATAAAACTCTTCTTATTGATGAGGATAATTTTGTTATTGTTGATGGTACTGAGGAAGCAATCTTTCAGATCAACTGGCCAACAACGTCAGGAACTAGGAGATCATATTTCTTACCTGATGCTGGTGCAGTAACGACTTCTGGAGAACCTACTGCAACATCTTCTACTCTACTTGATACTAAGACGGAACAGACAACTTTAAATAAGACTTTAGTCACTCCGAAAATGGCTGCTAATGCAGATGACGGAACAAGTTGGGTTCAATGGAATACTTCAGCATTAAGTGCTAACAGAACTATTTCATGTCCAGACCAAAGTTTAATTTTAGTTGGTACAGAATCAACTCAAACTCTTACTAACAAAACTGTTAGTGGTTTGATTGTATCTGATACAATAGATCCTACTAAGAGATTCTTATTTGATATATCAAATAGTAACTCTCTTACTATAGAATCTGTTCAGTTTCCACCTACAGCAAACCTAAATAATGATGGTGATGTCAATACAATAGTAACAGAGTTAGCAGGACAGGATTTAAAGAATAAAACAATCTATAATCCAGTTATTGCTGGAACAGGTCTACCAGGACAAGTTACTATTGCAGTAGATAATATAACTTCTACTAGGACTATTAGGTTCCCAGATGCGGATGCAACACTACTTTCTACTGAAAACGTAACTGTAGATGATGTTAACTTCGGTGCTGGTATTGGTGCTGCCAATTTAACTTCAAGAACAAGACTACAACAATTTTTCTACGCAGGATTTTAATTAATAGCTATGGCTGATCAAGGACTTTTAGCACAATCTAAACCAGGTGCAAATACAAATACTCTTTTGTATTCAGCTCCAGTTGATAAATCTGCAAGTACAGTATTGACTGTAGCGAATGATGGAACTGGATCTGCATATAAAGTTGGTATAAAAGATTATGATCAAAAATTAACTCTTGATGCATCAACGTATAGGTTGCATAAGGGTGATTTGATCACAGGATATAAGGTAACAGTAAATAATGCGATGGATTCGACTTCTGGTTTTACTGGTGGTAGTTTAATTACAAGTGATGATTCTGAAAAGAGTTTCTACTTTGAATCATTTGCTGTTCCTGATGTAACAACATGGTATGTAAAGACTGCATCAATAAGGCAAGTAACTCTAGAATCTGTAACAGGTACTTTTGTTGTAGGTGGAACTCTTTCTACAGGAACTTCACCTGATGACACAACAGCAGTAATTTATGGTGTTGTTGGAACTATTCTTTACATTGGACCTTCTACTATTAATGGTAGTGGTGCAGAATTTGCTGATGGTAATTCAGTAAGTTCTGGTGCTGCTTCTGGTACTATCTCAAGTGGTGGTATTGGTGCTGCAAGTAATGATTTTATACTTTCAACTACAACTGCTGGTGGTACATATAGTCTTTTCCTTGGAGATCCTTTAGAAGCATTTACTGATCGTACTTATAAGTTTGATCTTTCAGATGCTAGTATGAGTGGTAGAGATTTTAAAATTTCTAGTACTGTTAATGGAATATGGGGTCCTGATGGTGTAATAGGTGGTGGTGATGATGGTGTTGAATATACTACTGGTAAGACCAGTGGTGGTACTGCTGGATCGAGTGGTGCATTTATTCAATATGACTGGACAGCAAGTACTGCTCTAACTGTCATGTATTTCTATGATGGTGGATCAGGTACTGCTAGTAATGCTGATTATGGTGGTGCTGATCGATCCATCACAATGTCAGCACAGTTTACATACACTGATTTCTTTGTTTATGATGTTTCTGGTACTTGGACTAATGGATCTGATTCATTTACACAAGCAGCAACTACTTTTACTGTAACTGCTCAAGCAGCTAGTGCTTATGGTTATGTTCGTGATTATACTGGAACTACTCTGAAAGTAGTTAAAGGTCACAATTCTCCAGATTTTTCTGGTAGTGATACCTTTAAGGATGCACCACTTCTAGAAAATCTTAGTAGAAATACTGCAACTGTTAATTCAGTTGATGTAGCAACTACTGTTCTTGAGGATGAAAATTATATTGTTAATGGTGTTACCAATGGTAATAATGAAGTAGATAGAATCACTTCATTAGTTGTTGGACCAGGTGAGAAATTAATTATTAACAGTACAACTGCAAATAACTCATTTAGTCTTATTGGATTTGAGGATGCAAGCACAGCATTTACTGTTAGAGTCTTCGCAGCGATCTAATAAATAACCATATAGGAATAGCGTATACGTAATGTCACTAACTAGGTTAAAGAATATTATTACGTCCAGAACTGGACGTATTATCTACGTAAACCCTGATGATTTCGATGCTTCTGATGCCATTGATAACAGGGGTAACTCGGCATTACGTCCGTTTAAGAGTTTGCAACGTGCTTTCCTTGAGGTGGCACGATTTTCATATAGAGTCGGTTTAAGTAATGACGAATTTGACGCATTTTCAATTTACTTATATCCAGCAGTATATGAAATAGATAATAGACCAGGAGATATTCTTTATACAAACGTTGCACCTATTGATGAAAACTCTAACCTAGATTTAACTTCTCCTAATAATGTACTCTACAAATACAATTCAATCGAAGGTGGTGTTATTGTACCCAGAGGTTGTTCTGTAGTTGGTAGTGATCTTAGAAGAACTAAAATAATTCCAAAGTATGTTCCTTATCCTACAACATACGCTGCTAAAGGTATAAACACAGAAGCACAAGTACCAGCAAGAACCGCAATCTTCAAAGTAACTGGTGGTACTTACTTCTGGCAATTCTCATTCTTTGATGGTGCAGAAGAAGGTGTATATTTCAAACCTGATAGTGTAGAAACATTACCACCTAAGTTTTCACATCATAGATTAACATGTTTTGAGTTTGCTGATGGTTTGAATACACTATCACAACTTATTGCTGAAGGAACAGTTCCTAATGCAGATTACTCTGCTGTTCCAAATATTCTAGACAGAACAGACCTAGACATATATTATCAGAAGATATCTAAAGCATTTGCTACAATTCCTGATACATCTGGTGATCCTTCAACTGACCAAATTCAGGCAAGGGTTGAGGAAAACAGAATTGTTGGTCCAATTTCTGATGAATATAAAGTATTACAAATAACAAGAAACGGTCAGACTGCTACTGCTGTTACTGTTGATGAATTTGATAACCCAAGAGATCATGGATTCTCTGTTGGTGTTAACATTAATATTTCTGGAGTTACAGGTTCAACTGGACCACAATCAGAATTAGACTCTGGAATATATAATGGTTCATTTACTGTAACATCTGCATCTGGTAACGTATT
>CEOQ01007406.1_pt1 | contig 24767 bp, 22 predicted proteins | sample 361351 | NCBI WGS metagenome assembly CEOQ01 (sample SAMEA2619907, study PRJEB7988) | marine metagenome | biome: marine biome (ENVO:00000447); feature: deep chlorophyll maximum layer (ENVO:xxxxxxxx); material: "saline water (ENVO:00002010), including plankton (ENVO:xxxxxxxx)" | depth 60 m | reverse complement strand
AGGTCACTCGTAAACTTCGACATTGGTGAGGATAGGATGCCCAGGTCTGTAATCCGTGCCTTTGGGATTCTGAAGCAAGCAGCAGCCGAGACGAACGTGGAACTTGGAGGCCTCGATAAGGAGGTTGGGAATTTGATTTCTGAGGCTTGCAATGAGGTAATTTCTGGTTCTTTGGACGAACATTTCCCTCTCAGGATTTGGCAGACTGGTTCTGGAACACAGACGAATATGAATGCCAACGAGGTTATTGCCAATCGGGCAATAGAGATGACCGGGGGAAAACTTGGCAGCAAGTCACCAATTCACCCTAATGACCACGTGAACAGGGCCCAGTCCAGCAACGATACATTCCCTACTGCTATGCACATCGCTGCGGCAGAGGAAGTTCAACATACCCTTATCCCAGCAATTGCCAAATTACGTTCGCAACTTTCTGCAAAGTCAGAAGAGTTCTCAGGTATAGTCAAAATCGGGCGAACACATCTGATGGATGCTGTCCCACTCACACTTGAGCAGGAATTCGGAGCATACGTCTCAATGCTAGATGCAGACGTGATTAGAATCCAATCTTCTCTCGTAGATCTATTCGAATTGGCCTTGGGTGGTACAGCCGTGGGAACAGGACTGAACACGCATCCAGAGTTCGCAAATTTGGTCGCTGAGAAAATCTCCGAAAAGACAGGCCTACCGTTTGTAAGTGCAGAGAACAAGTTCGCGCAATTAGCGGCTCACGATGCAATCGTTTCTGCTTCCGGCGCACTCAACACTCTCGCAGTCTCTCTGATGAAGATAGCCAATGACATCAGATGGTTAGGCTCAGGTCCGCGATGCGGTTTCGGAGAATTAGCTCTACCTGCAAACGAGCCAGGATCCAGCATAATGCCAGGCAAGGTAAACCCGACCCAGTCAGAAGCAATGACAATGGTCTGCTGTCAGGTAATTGGCAACCACACGGCGATTTCTATTGGCGGTAGCCAGGGGAATTTCGAACTTAATGTGTTCAAGCCATTGATGATTCACAACTTCCTGCACAGCATCAGGCTGATCTCAGATTCTTGCATATCATTCTCAGAGAAGTGTGTATCGGGGCTGGAGGCCAACGAGGACAAGATTTCTGAACACCTCGAGAATTCGCTAATGCTAGTCACAGCACTAAACCCACACATAGGTTATGACAATGCTGCCAAGATAGCTAAGAACGCCCATGAGAACGGCCTGACTCTTAGGCAGAGCGCAATTCAGATGGAGTTTCTCAATGACGAGCAATTCGACGAATGGGTAAGGCCTGAGGAAATGATTGGGCCTAGCTCTTGAAAAAAGGAACAAGCTCTGCTGAATCGTTTTAGGAAATATGGGCTGAAGTAAACAGGTGGGAGCAACAGGGGGTTCTGCACATGGGGGAGCATCCCCCCCTGTTAACTCCGCAGGGTCCGGGTGTCCCCCGGGCCCGAAGGCCCGGGTTTCCCCGGGTAGAAGACTCCGGGACTTCATGCTCTCCCTTTGTCATTTTCCGACTCTTGAGCGATCTCTCTCTCTTTTGCCGTCTCCGCTTCTGTTTCCTGCCTCTCGACATTCTCCTTCCACGATCCGATACGAGCTCCTCCACGGGTCTCCCCGCCCTTGTTGCCCAAGTGTTTCCCTCAGTTTCCTTCCCCTTCCTTGCGTCCGGTTTTCTCCACTTCGTTCCCCACCTTTCCGCGACCCAGGTTCATTCTCATCCCCCTACGCGCGTGTATCTCTGCAGCTTCTCTCTCGCTCTCCCCTTCCTTGCGTCCGGTTCCTCCGATTTCGTCGCCGCTTGCTTTCCCGTCCACAGACGTTCCAGCTCTTCCCCGATCTCCTTTCGAATCTCGGTTCTACCGCCTCGGTTTCGAGGCTCGGTTTTGTGGCCCGCGAGTCGCGCCGAAGCGCCCTCACACCACTCCCCCGGAGCGGCAAAGGACACAGGGTTGTGACCGGCACATAAACCTTTCCTGAAAATAGGCGCAGTCCACTGGAAAAGTAGGTTCAAAACAGTTAATTTCCACTGCAAATCACTTCGTTCTAAGTCTCCTAATCTTACGTCTTAGCAGTTCACTTTTTTTATCCTCAACCAACCCTCCTTCAGATTGAACCTTCCTTCGTCTGATGACGCCTTCTTCTAGAACGAATACGCTTCCGCCAAAATCACCCAGAGCAATGACCCCATCTTCAGAAGAACCAATGGGAACACGGTGGTCATGTAGTATTCTCAGAACTACCTTGCCGCTATGCGTCTCGAAAAGTGATAACTTTGCTTCTTTAGACCAGGATGAAGCCCAAACACAAAACCCTCCTTCGGGTGAAGGACCAAACTCCACCAAGTCGACGATTTCATCGGTTTCTACTTTCCATGAGCCATATCCCTTCCCGGAGATTACCTGTCCAGATTCAGTACCCATAATCCAGTCTTCTTCGAGTGCCAGTGCCGTAACAGAACCATCTCCAATTCTATTTGTTGTTGAATTTTGTAAAGTTACGTAGCTCATATTGCCATCGCTATGTCCAAAAATGGATCCACCTGTTTTTGCTTTAATCCCAATGGTTACTGGGCTTGAACATTCAAGAGACTGATACTTTACTCCACTTTCAAGAGAAATTGTGCAGAAGCCGCATTTTGGTCTACTGAGCGCAACTATTGCAAAATCCCCCTCGACCTCCAATGACCATGACCTACTCTCAATGGGCCAATTTTGCACTAATTCCCCATGGCAGTCGAATAGCCAAACAGCACTGTCAAAATAGTCCTGAGTCTCTATGCCGTATACTGAAGAAGTAACCCAAATACCCTGCTTAGAGATTTTGACAAGATCGCACGAGCCCTCAATCTGGGAACTCCAGATTATTTCGCCCCTTTCGACTTCTATACAGTGCAGAGAATTGGACTCGGAAAGATAGACGAAATCATCATCAAAATCTGCACTTGAACAGGGACCGTCGAATTTTAACCTCCATTTCTCAGAACCACTGCCGACTTCCCAACAGGCGAGGTCACCATTGTGCGAACCAGCGAAGATGTTTCGGCCTATCACCCGCAGGAGTGTACAACGACCTCCCACCGAACGGACGAAGGAGGAATAATACTCCAAACTGCCAGAGCCCATGCTTGTCCTAGGACGCTTTCGCTATCGACTTTGCTCGAAACTAAGCCTTCACACCATAGAGCCTTTCAATCTTGGAACCAAGATATCTAACGAAAGCATCGGGAGATGGGGAATCTCCTGTAGCTTCCTCAATTAACTCAGCTGGCATCAGTATACTACCCCTATTGTGGACCTTGGACCTCATCCAATCGAGCAAAGGTTGGAAGTCCCCTCTTTTGATTTGACTGTCGTGATCGGGAAGATCATCTCGAGCCGCCTCAAGGAGTTGAGCAGCATACAAGTTACCTAGCGTGTAAGTCGGGAAGTATCCAAAGGCACCCATTGACCAGTGAATATCTTGTAGCACACCAAGTGCACGATTTGGTGCCCTAATGCCCAAGAATTCCTCATACATTTCGTCCCATGCATCTGGGAGGTCATCAACCTCAAGATCACCTCCAATCAACATCTTCTCAATCTCGTAACGAATCATGATGTGCAAATTGTAGGTGGCCTCGTCAGCCTCGACTCTGATAAGACTGGGCTCGACTAGATTTACCGCCTGCCACAACTCCTCTACACCCACGCCTTCCATATTTTCGGGAAAGCACTCTTTCCATAGTGGGAGGGCCCATTCGCAGAATTCTCTAGATCTTCCAACTTGATTCTCCCATAGTCTGCTTTGGCTCTCGTGAACTCCAAGGCCGTTTGCTTGTCCAGCAGGCTGGAAGTCCAGGTCTCGCCTCCTTCCTTGCTCATAGGTTCCATGACCAGTCTCATGCATCGAGCCATATAGGGAGCCGAAAGGGTCTGATTCATTGTATCTTGTAGTCCACCTTACATCATCGGGGTTCGGACCACCACAGAAAGGATGTGTCGATGCATCTCTCCTACCTGCACCGAAGTCAAAACCAATCGCTTCAGCCACACTATGGCTCAATTTCTCCTGGGCTTCTTGAGGCCATGAATTATTCTCGATCCACGAAATGTCCGGCCTTCTACCTCTATCCATCACGGCTCTGATTAGTGGTGCTACATTTTCTCGTAATCCTGCAAACAATGGATCTACCCTTTCCACAGTAAGTCCGGTCTCGTATAGGTCGAGCAATGCGTCATAACGTAATGCATCATATCCAAGATAGTCCGCCTTCGCTCTGGCTAGTTCGACAGCCTTAGCCAAGTCATCACGGAATATGGAGAAGTCATCACTAGCTCGGGCCTCCGTCCAAGAGATCTGGGCTCTAGATCTGTGCTTTGCCATCTCCTCAACAAATTCCGTTGGTAGTTTGGTGGCCCTGTCGTAGGACTCCCTAGCCAGCCTTACATTTGCCATCTCCACATCATCGAGACCGTTCTCGGACTCGAGTTGGGAAATCAGTACCCCGATCCTCTGATCAGTCAGCTTCTCGTGACCCGTCTTTGAAATCCAAGCCAATTGTTCAGCTCTCAGAACGGCTGCCTTTGGGGGCATCAGCACTTCTTGGTCCCAGCTAATCAAGCCCCCAATCTGACTAATCAGGTCTATGTCTTTCAGTCTAGCTAGCAGTTCTTCGTATGCTTCCATGGGTCTCCGGAGATGTCGATAGACACATAGGTTGCGGAAGTAAAACCAGCCTCATACTTCCACACCAAGAAATCCGCGAAGTGCGATCCCTATCCCATATGATATCAAGGTAACAACTGCCAGAATCCCAGCCATCTCTGCAAATCGAGACTTGAATGAGACGCCCTCGACCACCGAAACATAGTAGTTGAACAAAGCTACGATAATTAGCCCAATTGAAAGTGTCCCAATTAGGGCTTGAATGTGAGGGCCCAGTCCTTGGAAGTCTGCGCTATCGGGACTTATCAACAGATAGGGAGAAACTAGAAGGAATACGGTAATCAGATAAGACAACCAGGTGAAAATTGCTGCCTTTATTGCCGACTCGTCCTTCTTCTCAGCTCTAGAAGAGAGAAACTCTGAGGCACCCATACTGAATGCTGCAGCAATCCCAGTCACCAATCCAGCCAAAGCAACTAGTTTCAAGTCCCTTAGTGCAAAGGTCAGTCCAGCAAGAGCTCCAGTAAGCTCCACCAAGGCATCTGACATGCCTAGAACAATACTGCCAGAATAGCGAAGCCGCTCCTCGTCTAACATGCCAATCATATTTTCCTCATGGGCATCCTCTTCGTCTGCTATATCATGCAGGCCCAATTCACGATATTCCGCAGCAGCATCCTTCTCGGCCCCCTCCATCATCCTAATTGCGAATGTAAAACCGAAAATCCTAGCGAGCAAGACCTGTCTCCAAACTTTCCAGTAATTCGGCTTAACTGCCTGCCCGGTCATCTTCGCAATCTCAGACTCATGCCTCTCCTCTTCAAGGGAAATGCCCTCTAGGATTGATTTGTTCATTGGGTCAGCCTGAACTCTTGCAAGCCTCCTGTACACCTCTGCTTCAGTTGCCTCCATTCGTTGCAGACGGAGCAACCTCCCCATCCTATTGCCACTCATGATTTTCCATAGAACTCGGGACTATTGAACTCATCCCAGAAACCGAATCCATGATGAGCAACTCCTCCTCACGGAATTTATGCGCTTTAGCAATTCGTGCCCCCTGGTCCTCATATTATTGCTAATGCCATCGATTTCGGGATGTTTGGGAGAAGCTATTGTCGACTCAGGCCATCCTGGCGACGAACACTGGCTGCCTCCCGTAGAGCAACGTACTGAAATGCAATACAGGGATGATGACGTTTTCAGTCGAGTTTCTTGGAATGGTACATTCTCAATTGATACAGTCCGCTCCATTTTCGTAGATGTTCCAGCTATCGGAGTCGAAGATGGAGGGGCCGGAACATCGGGCGATGCTGCCGTCCATCTTGGACTGTGGCTTCCTGTGATCGAAGGTTGTGACTTTGACTCTCTCGAGGTGGAGGAAAACTGCCGCGTGCCAATCATTGCTGAGATTGGACCCTACTATGATGACGGAGATGTTGATGCATTAACTCCCGCTAATAGACTTGGACGGTTCCTAATTGAGAACTACGTTCCTCACGGATTCGGCGTTGCCCAAGTCAGCGTCTTTGGAACGGGAGAATCAAATCACTGCATGGATCTTATGGGCCTAGACGAGCAAGAGGGCATTCACGCGGCCATCGAATTTCTTGGAAGTGCACCCTTCTCAAACGGAAAAGTGGGAGCCATAGGAAAGTCATACGATGGATCAACTCCATGGGAGGCGGCAGCCATGGGTTCAGAATTTCTTAGGACCATAGTGCCAATGTCTGGACTTATCGGAGTTCACGATTTGATGTGGAGGAATGGGAGCATGGAAGCAAGAGGTGCGATAATGCACAACGGCGTCTATGGGAGCTTCGGACTCGATGGAGATTTAGAGGACAGTCAGAACGCCTGCGAGGGATATTTTGAGGGCTATTATGCGGGAGTTGGGGCCTACCTTTCAGGAGATAACCTGGCGTGGACGGGAAGTGACTACTGGGAAGAAAGGCACTTCCTCTCTAGGGCAATTCAGAATTACGAGGGTTCCGTGTATATCATTCACGGCTTACAAGACTGGAACGTCGACCCTCACATGGCATTCCCGGTTCATGAGATAATGGTCGATGCCGGATTTGAGGTAAAGGGGCTATATGGACAATGGGGTCACCATTATCCAGACCGAAGATCCGATCATGAGGGACTTGGCACAGGAAGGGGAGGAGAGGCATTTCCGTACACTCTAAGATGGGATTGGGCCGACGATTTGCTTGAATGGTTCAATTTCTATCTGATGGGAAAGGGGCCGCAACCTAGACTAATTGCTGAGGTGCAGGACAATATAGGTGGCTGGAGGGTCGAAGAGACATATCCGCCCAGAGATTTAGAGTGGATAAGGCTGGACATGGACCAGTGCTCAATAATTGGAGGAAGCGACACGATTTCCCAATTCTCAACATTAACTATCGAATGTCCGAAATTCGAAAACGAGGTTAGAATTGTGGGAACTCCGACATTCCACGTCGAGACCACCATCTCTATTGCATCTACAAGTGGGCATTTGTTCGTCGAGATGGTCCAATCAAGTGACGGCAAGCATCTAGGTCATGCGGTGATGGATCTCAGATTCCACGCTGGAGGGAAGGAGGGAGAGATGCTGGTCCCCGGCTCGACAGTAACTGCAAAAATGGAATTCTTCGGGATGGATGTTGTCATACCAGAGGGCGACGGAATCAATCTGGTTGTTTCGCAAACCGGTGAAGACTACGTCCCTAGCCCGTCTTCTACTATGCCCGTTTCACTTGGACTCGGCTCTGAGAGCGTTCTTAGCCTCTCATCGGTCATTAGGGACTGCAGTAATATGTTTTTACCCCCAATGCACGACGTATACCCCCAATGCGATACTGAAGAATAGCTAGCCCTAGTTCCCGAACGCTTGATGCAGGAATCTCAGGTCGGAACTATTCATGGCACGCGGTGACTCCAAGCCAAATGTATCTGTTTCAGACAGGATTATACTCCACCTATGGGAACAGGATCACCAAGCTGATCACTATATTGTTACTCAGGAAATCACTCGAACCGGAATTGCCGAATCATGCGCTTTGCACCCTCCAAACGTCTCTAGAGCGATGAGCGAATTGATGTCAATCGATGCAGTCTCTCAACAAAGTAGGAATGTAAGGGGCGAAAAGAGGAGGCAAAAGACCTGGCAACTTACAGATTTAGGTAGAGAATTGGCGAGAGAGAGGATTTCCGATCTTCGGTCAACAATGATTCTATTACGTTCAAGAGATGGAGAAATATTGGAAGTCAAAGCGGACCAAGCCTCCTCCATTCTTCAGACAAATCTTAGCCTCCTCCAGGTCCTGATGCATGCCCAGCACGAGGGTGTGCTAAATTTTGGAGATATCCGATTCGGAGTACTGGTTGGCAGTGAGGAAAAGATGCCTGAACCCGGCTCCTTATCGATGATGGCCGGGGCACATTCGACATATCACACCAGTCCCCCCAGTACCCGAACAGTTCATGGGAGGTCAAATGAGAAGAGAGCTCTGGTCGATTGGTATAAGTCAGGAAAGCCAATGCTCGTCCTTTCGGGAATTGCAGGCTGCGGAAAGACAACTTTAGCATCTCATTGGCTTTCCGAAGTAAACGAATCTGAACAAAGACCTATGGTAATGTACTATCCTTGTCAACCATGGGACACTCCCCTAGGAATAGCAACGAGCATCCTCCATAGGATTGGTGTAACAGACCAATCTTCTGATCCATATGAAATTCTGACATCTCTACCTCTTAGGCCGGGTTCTTCAATTGACTTGGATTCCTATAGGCGTAGGCTATCTGCACATCTGAACGACAAAGAATTGCAAGTTGGAATGTCGGGGGATACCGATTCAGGGGACTTTCTAACCATTCTTGACGACGTGCACAATATAGGAAGTGCCGGAGACCATTTCTTCGGAGCCTTGTTGCAAATTGCTGAAAAAAGCCGTTTGCGACTCTTACTGATTTCCAGAACAAACCTCGCCTTCTATGATCGACGCGATGTAATTACCAGGGATAGAGTGTCCGAAATGCCCCTATCAGGATTAAGCATTGAGGAGATTTCTGATTGGCTAGGGATGATGGATTTAGACGATTCCGCTCCAGCCGAACAAATCTTCGAAGCCACGGGAGGGCATCCACTAGCAGTGGAACTACTGGAGATATATGGGCAGACCCTACACGAGGATTGGTTAAGGTTCCTGGATGAAGAGATTCTCGACGTTCTACCCGATGATCACAGGGAGATACTCTCTATCCTAGCTGTTTCGGACAGGCCAGTTCCATGGCCAAGGCTTGCTAGGGCCGCCGGTGTGGATGGTAACCCGCCCCCTCCTCTGATTGAGAGAGGGCTGATGCTAGAACTCAGTACTGGGATGTGGCTCCACGAGGCACTCAGATCCCGTCTTCTACGAGAAGTAGGGGCACCCCTCGAGGAAAGATCGAGAAAGTTGGAGCAATCCTAGATCATGCCATATGGCGATTGAGCCAAGAGTCCATTCCGTGCTTGGGCATGGCCCCCGTCATCCTGTCTATCATTTCGCCATTCTTGAATAGAAGAAGTGCCGGAATGCCTCTGATCCCATATCTTCCCGAGGTTAGTGGATTTACGTCAGTATTTACTTTGGCAACTGTAATTTCTCTCTCTTCAGCAATTTGACTGAGTACCGGACCAACCATCCTGCACGGTCCGCACCAAGGAGCCCAGAAATCTACTAGAACCCATTCTGCGCTCTTCGTTACCACATCGAAGTCAGTGTCGTTTGCCTCAACAACTTTCCCCATCATATCACCAAGACAAACCATACGCTCCCATCCTATCAACATGTGTGTTGGGAGGACATCATCTACCGAGGGATTGAGAACTGCAAAGCCCTCCGACTACTTGAGGACGGGGCGGATGGAGATCACACCGAGCATCCTTACGGCCGACTTCTCGAAGCTTGGCGAAACTCTAGAGGATGCTGTAGACTCAGGGATCAACTGGATGCACATGGATGTCATGGACGGCAATTGGGTCATCAACAAGACCATCACTTTCGGACCGGCACTGATACGTTCAATTCGCGATAGGCTCGGCCCGGATGTATTCATCGATTGTCATTTAATGATTACAAATGCAGAAGAGACCTGGTCTCAATACGTTGATTCCGGCGTCGATCTAGTCATTGCTCACATAGAAGCCATTGAGGACCCAGCATCATTGATTACTTCGCTTCATGAGGCCGGATGCCAAGCAGGCCTGGTCCTTAACCCCGATACTTCCACAGATACGATTCTTCCCTACCTCGCAGACTTAGATCTCGTACTTGTAATGTCCGTAGTTCCCGGGAAGGGAGGCCAATCTTTCATGCCAGAGGTGGAGGATAAGGTGCGAGAATTCAGAGAAGCCATCGACCAGCAAATCAACGATGGGGGAAGAGCTACCAAACTGATGATCGATGGCGGAATCAAACATCACAATGCCGCCATGGTAGCAGGTTGGGGGGTGGATTTGGCGGTCGTGGGAAGCGGCCTAATTAATGACAAAGCCAGCATTGCTGAGAATCTCGCGGAAATATACTCGGCCATTGGCATTTGACCAGTTCATGCGCGCGAGCATTCAAATCACAGCGGCCCGAGCAGAGCAATTGATGGTGACGGAGCAGTGGGTAATCGCGGAAGTTCTGAAAGTAGTTCCAGACGCTACCGTGGAAGCCAAGGACTTGCATGGAAGTGGAGATCACTTCCATGTCAGGGTAATTTCTGAGAGTTACGATGGAGTTCGTCCATTGCAGAGACAGCGCCCGATTTTGAGTCACTTCAAGCCCTTCATCACGCAAAATACCGTGCATGCACTGGACCTCAAGTGCATGACCCCAAGTCAGGCCGAGCAGATGGGCGATACATCTTTCGATCCTCACGGGGAAAAAGAAATGCAATTTTTTGGTGTGCACATCCGCAGACCGAATCAGGAGTGATATGATGAGTTTCAATTGGACCCCGGACGAACTATACGAACTAGTCAATGAACACCGAATCGTTCTTTTCATGAAGGGAACACCAGAAGAGCCCCGCTGCGGATTTAGCAATAGGGCTGCCACGGTATTGAACCAACTGGGCGAACCTTTCGTTAGTGTAAATGTGCTAGCCGATCCTCGAGCAATTCCATCCATTTGCACTTGGGCAGACTTCCCGACAATGCCTCAGGTATACATCCATGGAGAACTAATCGGTGGATCCGATATTGCCCTCGAAATGCTCCAATCTGGAGAGCTTCAGCAGATGATTTCTGATGGCGACGCAGCCTCTGAGTGAGGTGATACAATGCCGATGGCCGAAGACCGTCGGACGATGCTAATTGCCCTAGCAGGAGCGACGGTGATCTCCTTTGCTCCACTTCTGTATATCCGCTCCGATACTACTCCATTAACGGGTGCGTTCTATCGAATGTTGTATGCTCTACCTCTGTTGGCTCTATTGGTTTGGATTTCGAAAAAGAAAGACCCCCGTGATTCTAATTCCCGCTGGCTTGCTTTTGGTGCAGGAATACTACTAGCGCTTGATTTTGCAGGCTATCACAGTGCTATCGACTACATCGGCAGCGGGATTGCAACTATGATTGGAAACTCCCAGGTAATTATTGTCACTTTGGTCAGTTGGTGGCTTCTCGGAGAGAGACCAAATCGACTCATCTTGCTTTCTCTTCCGATGGTTATGTTTGGCTTAGCTCTAATTTCTGGAATTTGGGACGATGCTCCTTATGGTGAAGATCCAGTCAAAGGAGTAGTCGGAGGTATGGTTGCAGCAGTCTTCTACTCCTCCTTTTTGATTGTATATAGGCAATCGAATAGGATTGGCGGGCCGGCTGTAAATGCACAATTCGATGCGACCGTGGGGGCAACTCTTGGCTTGCTGATTCTAGGCTCAATTCCACTTACTTCAGTAGGTATCGCACCCATCAATCATTCAATTACTTGGCCAGGGCATGGTTGGTTGGTTGCCCTTGCAATATCATGCCAAGTCGTGGGTTGGATAGGGATAACTTACGCGCTTCCAAGACTTCCTGCAGCCCACACTTCTTTCGCAGTTCTATTACAACCAGTACTAACCATCGTTTGGGGGGTCATTCTACTTGATGAATCACCGTCTTTGCAGCAAACGGCGGGAATGGCTCTAATCTTCGCTGCAGTCATCGCAGTTACCTTGTTTGGTGCAACTGAAGACACTTCTCCTCAGGACTGACAGTTGAGATGCCAGAATCCTTCGACAAAGCCTCTGCATGGCCCAAAAAGGTGTACAGGGCGAGAGATAATAGCGAGGGGATGGGATGCACTCAGCGAGAACCTTTCGTCCTGTACGGTCATATCAGAGGGCCGGTAATAGTTAATCGTTGTGAAGGAATACCGAAATCTGGCCCATTCGAAGAATAAAGACTCAACTATTCCACGGTTAGGACCTCTGGTCCACCTTCGGTCACGTAAGCCGTATGTTCGAATTGCCCGACTAGGCCTCCATCAACATCCCTTAGTGCCGGATATACCTCTAGAAACCTAATGGAGGTCAGTTTCTTTACCAAAGCCTTCCACTTTTTCCTTAGCGACTCCTCACTCTCTTCGGGGAAGGGCTTGCTCAGTAGGGGGTATGCCCATCTCTCAGCGAAGGGTAACGTGTTGTATCTCTCTTCGATATATCTGGCCATTGTCGCTCCCAATGGCTTCAGCTTTCCTTTAGATAGAGCCTTTCTAATCTTCACATTTCCAGTAACTCTCAAGATATTCGAAGATCCAGTAGGTGGGACGTTCTCAATCATACCAGTTTTTCCAGTTGTATTGAATGGCTCAATTGCATACATTCCGCCAACTTCTACCTCACCCTTGAATCCTGGATTTTTTGGACCACAAGCATACATCGGAACTGATAGCCCCGTGTGCAGGTTCCACCTCTCCATTTGGTGACCGCATAGGTTCCTAATGGGCTCGAATCCTGCATCTGAGGAGACTTGTTGTGCGGCTTCGCCGACTTCGTGCCATGGAGTTCCCGGGTGCAACTTCTCAATAGCCGCATTCCTTGCTTCCTTTGCCGCCTTGATCTGTTCCGTGTGGGAACCACCATTCCCCACCTCAACAGTCAATGCGTTGTCTCCCAAGGCACCCTTGATATGCACCCCAACATCCAGTTTCACAAGGTCACCCTTCTGGAAAATCATATCGCCCTCGAAGCCTTCCGGTGGGATTTCTTCGGTGTGAGACGTGAAGTGAGCTGCCATATCGTTTACAGAAATCGTTACGGGAAAAGCGGCCTGTCCTCCATGCCTCCTGATGAACCTCTCCGCCGAGTCAATAACTTCAGACCACTGCTTGCCCGCAACAATCTCTCCCTTGATACCCTCAAGTGTCCTTCTAGCTACATGACCGGCATCTCGCCACTGCTTCAGGTCGCTTTCTTCCACCATAAGTTGACATCCTCTGAACTTACCTTTCCTTCTCTAACAACCTCGATACGTGGCGACTCAGGTGTACCACAGACCGTATGCCATGCTATCAAAGTACTGGGTGCGCCACCTTCGCAGGTACCCTCTAAGGCCAATATCTCACAATCTGGAACTGAAATTGCAGCAGCAGCCTCAATGCAGTCGTTCAACGGCTCTTCCCCACTAATATTTGCGCTTGTGGCTGTTAGAGGCCCGGTCTTTTCCAATAGCCTTCTAGCCATTGGGTGAGACACGACTCTTATCGCGACGTTAATTCCCCCAAGGCGACTGTCCAACTTTTCGTGGGCTCGCAGGATTATGCTCAGAGACCCCCTCGGAAAAGCTTCTAGAATCTCCAATACATCATTGGTGACTTCCACAAATTCCTTCGCCTGATCTATATTTGCGACTCCTAGGCTAACTGGCGCATCCGAAGACCTTTTTTTTATGGAAAACAACACATCCAGGGGACCTTTCTCTGGAAGGCAGCCTAGGGCCGGCAGTGTTGATGTGGGATATACCACACACTTGCCTGACTTTACACTCTCAACCACTCTTTCCATCAATTCCCTACCTAATGTTCCGCCGACTTGCTGGAGGCAGAGATTCCGCCTGAGCAACAATTGTTCCCACTTTCAGGTCCAAGTTCGACTGATGAGTATGCCTCTGAGAGATTCGTGCGATTTCATAGGCACCGAAGTATAGATTTACCAATGGTAACAGATAGAGTAGCTTTCCAGTTGCTCGCCTGTCCCACATCTTGCTTGTTACTCCCGACCCATCATCGCACACCACTGCAATTCCGAACATCTTCTGCCCAAGAGATCTGGAATAAGCTACCCCCGTAAGCCTCCAGTACAGCCAATGGCTAGCCAGAATAGCTGCAGAGAAAGCTAGTGCGTAGTGGAAGTCAGCAGAAGCCCAAAGACCTAGGTTCCACGCATTCACAATTTCCTGTTTTGAAATCAGCATAAGAATTGAATTCACAATTACTATGTCTACCGAGAAGGCTGCAAGCCTTCTGACCCAAGAAGCCAGTATAGCTCCATCGGGAACCGACCAGTGCTCGCCCTGCGAGACAATGGCCTTGGCCAAGGTCCCGCCACCGTGGATGGAGATGGGAGATTCGTGATCGGACATTTTCCGGCCTCAGGCTGTTCCTAGTAGGTGCCACGCCTCTAGATTTCTACTTCTAATATGTTCTAGCCAAGAATCCCAATTAGGATCGCATCTCAGGGTATCAGGGTTCCCAATAACAACTAGGCCCCTTCTAGCCCTGGTTATGGCCACGTTCAGCCTCCTGGAATCAGACAGGAAGCCCACATTCCCATCTTCATTTGAACGCACGCAGGAGAAAATTATGACATCCTTTTCCCGGCCTTGGTATCCGTCGACCGTTCGAACCTCCACACTCTGGAGATTTTCAGGAATGCTGTCTCTGATTGCCCTCACTTGTCCGGCGTATGGAGTAACTATTCCGATGTCGGAAATCGCTAGATCCCCTGGGTTTAGTAGGTCAATTAGAATTTTCACAACCCAGGCAGCCTCTTCCGCATTTTCCTTCGATGCACCATCGGGAGAAAGGATCTCTGCCCCCGCTACTGGAAGGAACGCCACCGGGCTATCCCAATTTGGCCATAGAAGACCAGATGGTGCCGGCCTCTCCGATTCAGAAATCCCATCCTCTAACACCCCCCCATAGAATTGAGAATTCGGAAACTCGGAAATCGAAGGATGCATTCTGTACTGGGTGGTTAGTACGGCCGGTTTCACACCCATTTCTACGAGCCTTTCGAACAGAGAACGCCCCAAGCCAGCACTCCCTGCTCTTCTGGAAATTACGGTAGGAGGAAGTTGGTTGTGGTCACCAATCAGAACCGTCTGCCTGGCCCCTCTAACCAGGGGGACCAGAGTCGCTGGCTCTGTTGCTTGCGTAGCCTCGTCGACCAGAACTCGAACAAATCTCCTACCATCCAGTAGCTCGTGTCCAGACCCAATACAGGTGCAACACAGCACTTGGGCCCTGTCAAGGATGTCATCCCTCATCTGGGACTCAATCCGCCGGACCTCTTTCCAGCCCTTGCTGAGATCCCTATGCGCAAGGCCCTTTTCCTTTCCACCCCTCATTCCTTTGATCCTTCTTGCTAACTTTTCATTCAACTCAATTGTCTCTATTAGGTCCCTTCGAAGGGAGTGTTTTTCCATCATTGCATCCATTGTAGCTTCTCTGAGGTTTTCCCTGACCTTTACAGGCTGGCCCAATCTAACTGCTCTGACGTTCTTTCTCAATAGCCCCTCTAGCAAATTGTCTACAGCCACGTTTGAGTCTGCTACAGCCAATATTGTCCCAATGTCCTGCTTTGCCCACGCCTCAAGAATCCTAACTGCAGTATGTGTCTTGCCAGTACCGGGGGGGCCTTGAATTAGAGCCAACCGGCTGGAAATAGCCGCCTCTGCCGCCTTTCTCTGAGCCTCATTCAGGTCACTTGGGATCACCACTCTTGATAGCTTAGCACCACCCAATTCAGGGATTAGAGAGGCAGTTCCTGCGGGGTCATGCACCAGTCCCAATAGCAGCTCTCTAAGAGGGGCACCACCCTCTTCTTCGAATATCGAATTCAACGCGTCTCTCATTCTGTCGTATGCAACTCTATTAGCACCTCTGTCCATCCTCCATGTCCCTCTCCTCAAACCCTGAGGGATTTCGGGCATGACTATCCTGATCGAGTTCCTTCCCCCATCGCTTACAATCGCCTCTATCGGCTTCTCATGTAGTGGGCTTGAACGACTTAGCATTACTATGTCCCCCTGACGGAACCGGTGGCTGCCAAAGCCCCCACCCGAGGAACTCCTAAGCCTCACAATTCTCTGGCCAAACAGCCAACCGTCAGGCTTGGCATTAAGTCCAAACAAAGCAATACCATTCGCCCTAAGTTTTGCTTCAGGCCAGTTCCTAAGCCTCTCTTCAGTGACCGCCATCTCGTCATCTAGCTCCCAACGAATGAGTCGTAGAAAAGCCTCATGATGGTCCTGGCTTCTCTTAAATCGAGCAGGAACGTCCCTCGGAGCTTCGACCACGAGCATCCGTCTAGAAGTGAACCTATCACGATTGCCTGAGATGAGGCAATAAACGATCCTAACTTAATCGGGTGAGAGTTATACGCGTTGATTCATCGAGTGGGACGTCGGAGGGTGATGGGGCTTGGTCTTCGATAAATTCAAGTCATGGCGAAGCAGTAAGAATCTGGGGGTCCCCTGCCCCTCTTGTCAGCACCGAAATCCGGAGGGGACCAAGGTTTGCACCAGGTGCTACTACCAAATAGACAGACCAGCCTTCGAACAAGATTCTGGTTTGGAAGAAAACGAATCCAACGACCTTCTGGACCAGCTAATGAGTGAAATTGAGAAAGAAGAGGGCGAAAAAGAAGAAATCCCTACCGCGTTTTCGATGGATGATGTTACCATAGAAGTAGCTCAGTATGGGGATGATGACCAGATATTTCTAAGCGAGGCACCAGATTTCCAGACCAATACTAGCAGTTCTGAACCAGAGGAAGAAGATTACGAGCTTACCGCTGCCGACATCCCTGCTTTCGTACAGAAGTTCGAAGTTCCTAAAGAAACGGATGATGAAGAAAGCACTGAGATTACCGAGAAACATGTGGTCGAACTCATCCAGCCAACTGCCGATACTCCCGATTTCGTAGACGTGGTCTCTGCAAGTGAAGTTCCTGATACGAATGGCTGGCCAAAGCCCACAGGAGGGCTGCCAGTTTCAGACCCGGCAGATTTCGATGGAGATGGGCGGGTCGATGATTTCGAGGCTGCATTTGCTAAGAGCGACTCTGACGCCGAGGAACCATTCGAAGAAAAGCCAAAGTCCAGAGAAGAAACTACGCTCCCTCCAGCTCCAGGCGATCTTCCCATTCCCACTATCAATTCCACTCCGGTACCAAAAGTCCCGGAAGAATCACACGAGCCTACTCCTATCCCTCCCGCACCTGCAGGACTTGCAGATCCTGTCCCACTTCCACTTCCTATTGAAGTGGAGGAAACCCAAACATTCTGGCCTTGGCATCAGCAGGAAGAGTGGCCAACTACAGATATAATCAAGCAACTTCAATCAGCAATTAGGGCTGCAAAGGAGCAGAATATGGCGGAAGCCACCGTCCTATTGGATGGGGTCGGCCCCCATCTTGGGAATCGCTCTTCATTGGTTTATTCTGTGGGTAGGCTGTTGATGTCCATAGGTAGAGGCAGGGAAGCAATTAGGATGGTGGAAACTGCCAGTAGAATCTACCCGGAGGACCCGGATATAGCAAAGGCACGTGAGAAACTTAGTTCTTAACCGGAGAGCGACTACAGCAGTTCCGATGCGGCGAAGCCAACCCCAGAGAAACCGCCCTAGGAGGGCCACTTCCTCTATCAATATCGACGAGGGACTAGTCCTGAGGCCCGCTTCAATGGCCCATGCTGCGGAAATCATCGAGGCCTTCGAAGAGACATGGCCCGATGTGATTCGAGCAATGCCCTGGATAAATCCTGACAAGGATGTAAACCCACAGATTGAGGACTTTTTAGAAGACACAGAAAGCAAGGGAAGAGCAGGAATACTCCACCATTGGACAATGGTTAGGCCATGGGACGGTTACATCCTTGGTCTCGTCGGTTTCGACCGAGTCACTAGATCGGACGAAGCAGTTTGGAACCTTGGATACTGGGTAAGGAGCTCTGAACAACAGCATGGAGTCGCCCGTAAGAGCATAGACGCAGTGCTTCGATGGCTCGGACAAGTCGACAAAGTGACAGTAGAACTCAAGGTTGATCCGAACAATTTGCCCGGCAGAAACACAGTATTGCGTGCAGTTAGGAACTGGGGCGGGCAGAGGTGTGTATCAGGAGACGCGGCAATCACTGTAGCGGGTATTCGGACCCTCCATGAGTGCCACATTATCCAGGTCGGGCCCGGGCTGGGCCCTACTTGAGGAAGATTGTTAGTCGACCCATTCAATAAACACGCCTCGACTGGATATTCTGCCCCAAAGGGCAGTAGTGACCCCATGCCTCCCGCAAAACCACGCCAAAGTCTCCCAGATGCAGACCCAGAGGAAACGGACGAGTGGCTGGAGGCACTTCGTTCTGTGGTCTCTTATCAGGGAGCAGAAAGGGCTAGGCTACTTCTACAAGAACTGATGTCTGAGGCCAGTGCTCTGGATATTCCAATTAGGCCACCGTCGAGGACCCCCTATCTCAATTCTATATCTCTTGAACAGCAACCTCCGTACCCTGGAAACCTAATACTGGAGGGCTCTATTCAGAACTCAATTCTATGGAATGCGGCATTGATGGTGTCCGATGCAAATAGAAGAATGGATGGGATAGGCGGCCACATTTCCACGTATGCATCAAGCTCCACTCTTTACGAGGTGGGATTCAATCATATCTTCAAGGGGAAGAAGCACAACGGAATCGGAGATGCAGTCTATGTCCAGGGTCATGCCAGTCCCGGAATTTATGCTAGGGCATTCTTAGAGGGACGGATTTCCAGGGATCAAATTTCAAACTTCAGAAAGGAAGCCTTCGAAGACGGGCTTTCATCGTATCCACATCCTAGACTGATGAGCGATTTCTGGGAGTATCCTACCGTTTCTATGGGACTTGGACCCCTAGGGGCAGTAATGCAGGCCAGATTTTGGAAGTATCTTCATCAAAGGGGTCTAGCCGATACTTCCGATAGTCGGGTATTCGCATTCCTAGGGGATGGAGAGATGGATGAGCCCGAGTCTATAGCATCTATAGCCGTCGCCGGACGAGAGAATCTAGACAACTTAGTTGTAGTCGTCAACTGCAATCTTCAGCGTCTAGACGGACCTGTACGAGGAAACTCGAATATCATTCAGGAACTTGAAGGACTTTACAGAGGCGCAGGATGGACAGTAATCAAGGTGATTTGGGGTTCTGGATGGGACAGCATCCTGCAGAGCCCATCGGCAGGACCTCTCCTTTCTAGATTTGAGGAGATAGCAGATGGAGACTGGCAACGTCTCAGTACACTGCCTGCCGCCGAATTCAGAACTGAGTTGTTCACGGGCAGCGAATCTTTGGAAGAACTGGGACGGTCTCTTTCGGATGAGGAAATTGAGGGATTAACCAGAGGGGGGCATGATCCACTAAAGGTATACGCTGCATACGAAGCGGCACTAAATGCGAAAGGACCTGCAGTAATTCTTGCACACACTGTCAAGGGGTGGGGAATTGACTCCTTCGAGGGAAGAAACTCAACCCATCAGAAGAAGAAGATGGATATTGACGATATCATAGCCTATAGAGACGCGCTCAATCTGCCAATTGACGAATCTAGGCTACAGGAAGATCCATTCTATGAATTGGATGAAGACTCAGAGGAGATGGGATATTTGCATGAGAGGAGGCAGGAACTGGGAGGCCATCTTCCTTCTAGAGATCCACTAAATATCAACATCGAACTACCAGGAGAAGATGCCTATTCATCCTTCGATCAAGGAACGCCAGAGGGACAAGAGGTCTCCACAACAATGGCCTTCGTTAGACTTCTGAGGAACTTGCTGAAATCCGAAATAGGCGAAAACGTGGTCCCCATCATTCCCGATGAGGGCAGAACTTTTGGCATGGACCCACTATTCAGTGAGTTCGAGATTTTTGCCTCGAAAGGGCAGAAGTATACTCCCGTGGATCACACAATGCTGTTGAGGTACAAGGAGTCAGAATCAGGCCAGGTTCTCCAAGAGGGAATTTCCGAGGCCGGAGCAATAGCCTCATGGATTGCTAGTGCCACATCATACTCGCATTCCAGAGTTCCAACTATGCCCTTCTATACGTTCTACTCAATGTTCGGATTCCAGCGGGTAGGAGACCAGATTTGGAGCGCGGCGGATGCGAGAGCCCGGGGATTCCTAATGGGCGCCACTGCTGGGAGGACCACTCTGAACGGAGAGGGACTACAGCACCAGGATGGGCATAGCCTACTGATGGCATCAACAGTCCCCCACTGCCGAGCATGGGATCCTGCCTTCGCCTACGAACTGTCTACAATAATCAGGCATGGGATGGACGAAATGTGGTCACAGAACCTGGATGTTTTCCACTATGTTATGCTGTATAATGAGAACCAGCAACAGAGGGCCAAACCCGATGGTTCCGACGAGGGGATAGTTAGGGGGGCATACCTTCTACAGGATTTGGGAGACGGAGAACCCAAGGTAAGGTTGCTAGGATCTGGTCCAATTCTGAAGTACGTTCTCGAGGCCTCCTCAATCTTGGAAAAAGAACATGGAATCTGCTCCGAGGTCTGGTCTGTGACCTCATACGGGGAACTGAGGAGAAAGGGTCTGGAGTCCGAGAGGCTCACTCGCTTGGATCCAGGAAAAAGTGTGAAGCCGTATGTCTCCGAATGCTTTGGTGACAACCTGCCTACTGTGGCGACTTCCGACTATATCGCGGCTGTTCCTGAAATGATTCAGCGCTGGGTCGGTGGACGATATGTGGTCCTCGGAACTGATGGATTTGGTAGGTCGGACTCAAGGGAAGCCCTTCGATCATTCTTCGAGATTGACACAAGCAGCATTGTACTTGCTGCCTTATCTGCACTAGAACAAGACGGCAAAGTCCCAGATGGAACAGTTCAGAAGTCAGCAAAGGAAATGGGCTTATCCCTGGAAAGAATCGACAAGACAGAGTGATCAAATGGGCAGAGTTCGAAACTGGGCCCGATTTACCATTAGGTGGATTCCTTGGATGGCCTCTGGAGCAGCTGTAGCATTCAGACGCCTGCCAGAGAGCTCACAGGCAGACATCAAAGAGGTGGCGAAGGAACCGGGTAAATGGGGCCAAGCAATAGAGAAGGCTTGGGACTCTTCCAAGATCGGGTCTGAGCATTTCAAGGAGACTTCCGGCACACTCGCGAGGATATTGATTGGGCGGAAGGTCAGCAAGAGAGAAAAGGTCGATGCAAGAAAAGATCTCGCAGCACTGAGTGTAATTGTCCCTCCCCTGAGGGTTTTCATGATACCTGGAAGCCAGGTCCTACTAGGGATTATGGCAAGGGTAACTCCTTGGAGGCTGATCCCAGATGACTGGATACCAATTGGAGCATTGAAGACCACTCGCGACTCGCCAGACCATTCACTGGACCAAGAGAGCCACCTAGTCCGGCGCTTGATCAAAAAGTAACTATTCCACCATTGTGATGTTCGCCAAGAAATAATTGAACTTCAGAGCATCTCCCACGCTAATCCAATCGGGGGTTGTCCCTCCATGGGAATCGTATCTATGCCCTGGGATTAGCCTCCAATTCTGATCGATATCGCTTAGGAGCTCCTTTGCTCTAATCAGACTCCTTTGCATTGCCTTTGGATCGCCTCCCGGCAAGTCAACCCTGCCAGCGCTTCTGACGAATAACAAATCTCCAGCATGGTAGACTCCATGCCCATGGATGGTGACATGGCCAGGGGCATGGCCCGGTGAGTGTGTAATCCCTAGATTGATGGCGCCAGCAGACCATCCAACAGTCTCATCTGGCAAGCAATCCCAAGTCCTTGTGAAATCGATTTTCCTGAAGACTACATGGCCAAGTAGGCTAGGGACCCTTGCCTCTTCATGTCCCCAGACTTCTAATTCTGGGAATCTCTTAATCATCCCGGGAAATCCAGCAGCGTGGTCTCTATGCGTATGAGTGTATAGGAGATGAGTGGGCTCCAAACCCTCCTCCTCAAGCTTCTGAGTCCACTTTCCTGCATCGAACGGGTCTATTATTGCAACAACACCATTTGACCTGTCGATGAATGCTGTATTCATGTTCATCAAGTTCCCCATTTGAGTTACCCAGACTTCCACGCCGTCTTCCCATACAGAAATATGGAACTCGCCATCAGACAGCATAGACGTTTCGAGAGGGCCCCCAATCAAAGTCCTAGTGCATGGAATAATCGACAGTCGTCGAATGAGGGGGATGGTTCAAATCGAGGTGGCCCGCCGTGAGTTTGTGGCACGAATGCCCGCTTCACAGACCCTGCTAGGTGGGCCCTCGCCTTGCCTACTGCTTATGCAGGGAGCTTAACGCTCCCGAAAAGCCAAATGGGAGTGAAGAGATGAATTACGACCCTCAAGAGATTGAGGCCAGATGGCAGAGGAATTGGGCCCTTTCGGGATCTTTTGAGGTCGAGATCGACAGCACCAAACCAAAATTCTACTGCCTTGAGATGTTCCCATATCCCTCTGGTCACATGCACATGGGGCACGTCAGAAACTATTCGATCGGCGATGCAATGGCTCGTTTCCAGCGCTTAATGGGAAAGAACGTCCTATACCCAATGGGATACGACTCATTTGGAATGCCTGCAGAGAACGCCGCAAAGAAGGATGGAGGCCATCCCCACGAAGTTACGCATAGCAACATTTCCAGCATCCGCTCAGATCAGGAGAGAATGGGTTACTCATACGACTGGCGGCGCTTCTTGGCTACTTCTGACGTTGAGTACTATAGGTGGAACCAAGAGATGTTCCTAATTATGAACGAGCGTGGACTAGTGGAAAGAAGACTTGCCCCAGTTAACTGGTGTACCGATTGCGACACAGTTCTTGCCAACGAGCAGGTAAAGAACAACCGTTGTTGGAGATGCGGGCTTGAGGTGGTTCAGAGGGACATGGCCCAGTGGTTCTTGCGAATGACCGAGTACTCCGATGAGCTCCTAGACGAACTTGACCACATTTCATTCCCCGAGAATGTCAAGGCCATGCAGAGAAATTGGATCGGGCGGTCTCATGGAGCCCACATCAATTTTCAAATATCCGGATCAGACTCTGTAATCGGTGCCTTCACAACACGTCCAGACACCATCTTCGGAGTTACCTTCGTCACACTTTCTCCCGAGCATCCACTTTGCGAGGAGATTTGCGAGGGTACCGAGTGGGAGGATGGTTGGAGGGAACTCAGAGACGAATGCGCAAAGATGTCCGAGTTCGAGAGAATCAACTTGCTTAAGGAGAAGAAGGGGGTCTTCCTAGGTCGAATGGCAGTAAACCCGATGAATGGGGAAGAGGTCCCAATTTATGCTGGAAACTTCGTGGTCGCAACATACGGAACGGGGGCTGTGATGGGCGTCCCTGGTCACGACCAGCGCGACTTTGACTTTGCAAAGGCGTATGGACTGGAAATTAGGAGAGTTCTGATTCAGAGAGAAGGAGAAGATCCTAGCTCCCCGCTGAAGGATGCATTCGAAGGATACGGGCCTATGGTAAACTCCTCCAAAGACGGTTTCGATGGACTTTCGGGGGATGTTGCAAAGAGCAGCGTGATCGAAGCACTCGAATCTTCCGGATCAGGTTACGGCAAAGTGGAGTATCGCCTCAAGGATTGGCTTCTGAGTAGGCAGAGGTTCTGGGGGACCCCTATTCCCATGGTCCATTGCGACTCATGTGGGATAGTTCCTGTCCCAAGGGATGATCTCCCAGTTAGATTACCTCTTGACGTGGTCTTCAGTGAGGAACAGAGTGGAAACCCCCTGGCCTCTCATCCAGAGTTCACCGAAGTAGCGTGCCCCTCCTGTGGGGGGAACGCCAAGAGAGAAACCGATACCATGGACACATTCTTTGACTCTTCATGGTATTTCATGCGTTTTTGTGATGCAGGAAATGACTCTCTCCCTTACGATAGAAAAAAGGTGGATTATTGGATGGATGGGGGAGTTGATCTCTATATTGGAGGGATTGAACATGCCGTGATGCATCTGCTATACGCCCGCTTCTTTACAAAGTTCACCAGAGATTCGGGACTGAACTCAGTAGGAGAGCCCTTTGGAAGGTTGGTATGTCAAGGGATGCTTAATGCCCCGGCTCCATACTGTGAAAAATGCAATTCCGAGTATCACGTCGATAATTTCGGAGCAGACTGCCCCACTTGCGACTCTCCTCTGTCTTCGCGCTCTGCCAAGATGAGCAAGTCTCTTGGGAATACCGTAAGCCCCGAGGAGATGGTTTCCAAGTATGGTGCTGACACAGTTCGTTTGTTCATCCTTTTCGGAGCCAATCCGGAAGCAGGAATGGATTGGTCAGATAGTGCTCTGGAGGCAAACAATCGCCAGATTTACTCGATAATTGATGCTGTTCAACAGGCATTGTCAGTTGATGGCGGACCATCGGAAATGGATGAATGGCTGATGGCTAAATTGAGGAAAAACCAGACTTCTTGGACGAGAGCAATGTCAAACGTTAGCCTCAGGGAGGGAGTCATGATTAGCCACTTTGAGATGTTGACTGACTGGGCTTGGTACATTCGAAGAGGAGGTTGCGATCCAATTACTGCCAGGAAACTCCTACAGGTTTGGATTCCCATGTTGGCCCCGGCGACACCTCATCTAGCAGAGGAGTTCTGGCATAATTTCGGAGCGGACGGAATGCTTGCAGAGCACATTTTGGCTGCTGCTCCAGATGCCCCCGATAGTGATTCTGTTATGGCTAGGGAGGAATACATCAAGGAACTAATCAACAGTGGCAGGAGCCTAAAGTCTCTCGCCGAAAGACACTCCGAAGGGGAAATCACTCGAGCTGTTATTCAGACCGCTCCTGAGTGGAAGGCTGAAATGGCTAGAGAAGCCATCAGACTAAACCTCGAGGGCTTTGATTTCAAGTCACATGGTCAGTCTCATGT
>CEOQ01152057.1_pt1 | contig 24933 bp, 19 predicted proteins | sample 361351 | NCBI WGS metagenome assembly CEOQ01 (sample SAMEA2619907, study PRJEB7988) | marine metagenome | biome: marine biome (ENVO:00000447); feature: deep chlorophyll maximum layer (ENVO:xxxxxxxx); material: "saline water (ENVO:00002010), including plankton (ENVO:xxxxxxxx)" | depth 60 m | reverse complement strand
ATTTCATTCGCAGCATACGCTCACACAGTTTCAGGGATGTACGACAAAATATACGAAGACACAGAACAAGGATTGAACCTGCCAGACGTTTTGGTCGAGAACCCAAGTGGAACTTGGAATGGTCAGACTTCAGAGTTTCTTTGCGAGGAGATTTCCAACGATTGGTCTGATTCTGACTTGGTGCTAAATGATTGCGAGCCTAGGCTAAGACTAGATGGAACTATGTTCCACAAAGAAAAACTGGTCCCTGCAGTCTGGCATGGAATTGACGAGGGATTTGTAGATAGGGTTTGGATCCCCGATCATGACTGCTGCTCAGGAAGAATGGCTAACGATGATAGTGAGATAGTCATCGACTATCGGGTCTCAACTGGAATGGAAGTCGATTTGGGAGAAACAATCACAATCAGTGCTGGCTCAGGGAGAATGAACTTCACTGTTGTTGGAATCGGTTTACATTCTAATCATCTATACTATGCACAGGAGGGATCCATCTTTCCAGCAGAGATGGGGACATTTGCCACAGGATACCTCTCTTCTGAGGGTCTAGAGAGGCTTTCTAATCTCAGTGAGGGCACATCAAATCTATTGTTGATAGACGTCGCGGGAACACCGGATTACGATTTGCCAAACACTGACGAGGAGGAAGGGGCAGAGCTAGCACTAGTTATCGAGAATATAGACGAAACAGTCTCTAAGACGGTCGACTCGAACTCTTTCGTTTACGATAGATCCCAGATTTTCTCTGTCGAACTCTTAAGATTGGACGCTGATGGAGCTATGCAGTTCTACCTTCCAGTAACAGGAATGATTGCTGCCATTGCCGGAATAACAATTTTCCTCAGCCTTCAGAGGCTTGTCCAGTCCCAGGCCAGAGAGATTGCGATTTTGAGAACTCTAGGCATCCCCAGGCTTTCGATCATGCCTGCCTACTTCCTTTTGCCTCTGGCAATTGGGGCCATTGGCTCCTCGATGGGAGCATTGCTTGGAATTTATGTGGGAGCACCAGCAATGCTAGAAATCTACGAGGAGATATTGGGCATCCCGATCGTCGAAACAACTGACCTTGCTCCAATAGTAATTCAGATTGTAGGCGTTACGATGGTTGTCGTTCTAGTCTCAGGAGCGGTCCCGGCTATTCAAGCCTCAAGATTACAGCCCCTTGAAGTTCTGAGGGGCCAGCACGAGATCAGGATTTCCTCTAGGAAAATACAGGAAATCACCTCTTCTCTACCCACGACGGCAGGTCTGACGATAAGGTCCAGCATCAGGAAGCCAACAAGGCTAGCCTTCACATTCCTAGCTGTAGGTCTTTCCATGCTCCTCTTCGGTAGCATCACTCTGATGATGGCTACAATGGAAGACATGACTGTGGGTTCCATTGAAGATAAGCAGAACTGGGACGTACAAGCAAACGTTCTCTCTGGAAGTGATCAAGGGGTTATTGAGTGGGCGGAGGCAAGGGAAGGGAGCTACGAGAGAATCATCTCATTCCCGGCAAATCCCCTTGACGACTCCCGAGTAATTATGGTAAATGGAATGGATGCACTCTCTACAGATAGCGAGGCGTTTGTAGTAATAGATTTGAAGGAAGGCAAGATTCCGGAGAAAGGCAGGCAAACCACTGAGATCCTTATTGATGAAGGTCTCAATCATTTTCTTGGGTGGGGGACTGGCGATTTTCAGACTCTTGTTTTAGGCTCCACATCAATTGAGGTAGAGATTGTAGGCATCACTCAGGGAGAGATGAGCAGAACTGCGTACCTTCACAGATCGGACTTGGCAGAAGTAGTTGGATTCGAATCATCTGCTGTTCTAATCGACCTTCCAGAAGGGGTAGTTGCAGATGCAGACCTGGGTGACGTATCGTTGGTTGTAATCGAGAAGGATGACTTGGTCTCTTCTTACGAGGCAATTCTTGAACAGCAGCAAGGCTTCCTGGGGGCAATCCTGTTTCTAGGAATTCTTATCGCGATAGTGGTTCTCTTCAATACCCTGATCATCAATCTATCAGAAAGAGATAGGGAGATTGCAACACTTAGAGTTCTTGGAGCACCAATGAACAAACTTGGATGGATGTTGTTTGGGGAACATCTCGCAATAGGCATTATCGGGGGGTCACTAGCTTTCATGTTCACTTTGGTTGGGACACAAGCCATGATCTCATCCTTCGTTCAGTGGTCATTCTACATGTCTGTTTCAGCAGATCCAGTAGTTGCAATACAGCTTGTCGGAGTAGTAGTTTTCATCTCTGTAATCCTCACTCCATATGGGATGAGGAGGATCAGGAAGATGGATCTCGTCGAGAAGGTCAAAGACCTATCGCAGTAGCGCATGACCATGCGAGTCGTGTCTTGGAACCTAAATGGAATACGAGCAGCCCACAGAAAGGGGCTTGATGATTTCATTGAGAGGATCGACGCCGACATAATGCTATTCCAAGAAGTAAGGGCGCTTCCTGAGCAGATGCCTAAGGAATGGTCCGAACCCGATGGATATGAGGTAATCTGGCATCCTGCAGAGAAGAAGGGGTACTCGGGGGTAATGTCATGCTCCCGAGTCGGTATGGACGAGATTGGTAGGGGAATCGATACCGATCTTGATGAGACAAGGGACCCAGAAGGTAGAGTGCTCGTAACAAAACATGGAAACCTCAATTGTATCAACATGTATCTGCCAAATGGCTCGGCAAGACAAGAGCGCCAGGATTACAAGGATCAGTGGCTGGAGGACATGCTTCAATGGAGTCAACAATTCCTAGATTCGGATGAACCAGCCTTGCTATGCGGGGACCTGAATATTGCACATACAGAGGATGACATCTGGGATCCAGTGGGAAATAAGCGCACTTCGGGTTTCTTGGAGCATGAGAGAGAGTGGTTCGATAGAATGCTAGCTGCTGGCTGGTCCGATCTTCTGCGAATTTACGTGGGGGAGGTAAAGGGCCCTTACTCTTGGTGGTCCAACTTTCGAAGGGCAAGAGAGAGGGATAGGGGTTGGAGAATAGATTACATCTTAGCGAACAACTCTGCAAGGCCACTCTTGAAGTCTGCTCAGATAATGAGAGAGGGTGGAATGGTAGTCTCGGACCACGCCCCAGTAATTGTAGACTTGGATTTCTGATAAATGAAATCAAGAGTAAAGGAAGAAACAAGAATAAGGGACCATTCAAGAGAGGGGGCTTTGACGAGAATATGTGGCCGATGTTCTGGCAAACCGCTTAGAAACCATTCTTCCTAATGGTAAGGGAGTCTGGGTCCCTATGGATCACGGTGTCTCTAACTTCCCGGAGCATGGTCTCCAAGACACCGATTCAGCAGTCGATGCCGCCATAGAGGGCGGAGCCGATGCAATAATTCTTCACAAGGGGGCAATCACCCATCACTTCGAGAGAACGGGATGGAAACGATTCGTTTGTCATGCCTCAGCATCTACGTCTCATGGTGGTAATCGATCTCAAGATAAGGTTCTAGTCGCGAACGCTTCTGAATCCCTGGATCGAGGTGCCATAGGGATTTCGGCTCAGGTAAATCTGGGAGATGAATATGAGGCGGACATGATCGAGAGACTAGGAGCAATAACCACAGATTCCAATCAAAATAGAATTCCAGTTTTGGGAATGATGTATCCGAGAGGGAAAAATCTCTCTATTGATAATTCTGACATTACTGGAGGGGTTGCTCATGCAGCCAGACTAGCTTGGGAGCTTGGGTGCAATGTAGTCAAGGTCCCTTGGACAGGCTCCCAAGACTCATTCAGAATCGTAACCTCTTCAGTTCCAATTCCGGTCCTAATTTCAGGAGGTCCCAGAGATTCTACATTATCTGAACTATTAGAAGTCGTTGAGAAAGCAATCAATTCGGGTGGTTCTGGAGTTTGCATCGGAAGGCAAGTTTTCGGATCAGAAGACCCTGCGTCAATGATTAGGGCACTGAGAGCAATAGTCCACGATGGTGACAGCTCTGAAGAAGCGTCTAGACATCTGAGGTGATCCTTTGCAGATTTGGATTGACTCTGAAGATTCAAACTATGGAGAACTAGAAATGATTAGCAGATTCTGGACGGGTTTCTCAAACGACGTTTCCGAAGTAAAAATTGGAAACTCTTCTGACCAGGAAGAAGCAATGTCACTAATCGGACTAGTACCTTGGATTCTAGTTAGATGCTCAGATTGGAAGATGGTGCCCCTTGAGAATCTAATTGCAGCATCCAGGGAATCAGGTACTCGAATCGCGGCAGCGATTGAAGATGAAATCGATCTTAATGGCAGCATCAATTCCCTTGATGTTGGCGTAGATGCAATTTTGGTCCCCAAACAACTAGTAGATAAGGCGAAAATGATGATTGGTGAGAAACTAGAGTTCGTTGAAAAGGCAGATTTTCAAGAGCCATCTCTGGTGGAGGCAGAAATCACTTCAATTGAATCGGCAGGAATTGGAGAAAGGGCCTGCGTCGATTTAACTCGGAGGTTGAAGGAAGGACAGGGAATCGCTACAGGTTCAATATCGGGAAAACTTTGCCTCATCCATGGCGAGACAATCCAATCTGATTACGTGCCAACTAGGCCATTCAGAGTTAATGCCGGAGCAATACATTCCTATGCTCTTTTGCCCAACGGCAGAACGAAGTACCTAAGCGAACTCAAATCTGGAGACCAAGTCTCAATTGTGTCTAATTCTGGAATTTATGAAAGTGCCATCATAGGTAGAATAAAAATTGAAAATCGCCCATTGCTTCTGATTAGATTCATGGTTTCTGACTCCCATGGCCAGATAATTGTTCAACAAGCAGAGACAGTAAGAATCGTTACACCTACCGGAGAAGCTGTTTCAGTAACGGAACTATCTGCTGGAGACAGAATCTTGGTAATTGCAGATCCAAGATTAAGACATGTAGGAATTGCTCTCAAAGGACGGGGGGTAGAGAAGTGAGGATTTTGGGAAGGGGTTCTGCTAATGGGGCGATCTCAATCCTTCATGCATTGGGTATTGGAAAGGGTTGTTCAATAGGAATTCAGTTGTCCACAGAGGTCTTGTTGTTAGAGAACAGAGTTTTAGTCGAAGAAGATAGAAATGGAATTCTGGATGCTGTCGAATCCTGTTGGAGGTCAGAGGGCTTACCTCTTCCAAACGAAGTAGGGTGGAAGGTTGAAAGCAATATTCCAATAGGACAGGGTCTGAAGTCCAGCTCAGCTCTAGCCTGCGCAGCAATTAGGGCCGCAAACTCCTATTGCTGGACTGGATTGTCTGATTTCGATATTGCCGACATAGCCGTAAAATCACAGAGGTTGTCCAAATGTACAATCACAGGAAGTATGGATGATACGATGGCTTCATTATCTCCAGGATGGAAACTGGTTGATCCAACCCTTGCGGCTTCTGAATCAGTAATTTTTCAAGGCGAAATCGATCAATCGTTAGTTGTAATTTTAGGGTTGAGAGGTAGTAGAAAGGCAGAAATCTCGAAAAACTCATTCTACAACCAAGAAAGGCTTTTCCAAAGATCATTAGCATCTCTAATGAATGGATCGCCAATGGATGCACTTTCCTCAAATGGAATGGCCGTCGCAGCTGCAACCGATGATTTCGAAGCACTTAGAATTAGTAACATTTGTATCGCCTCCGGAGCAATTGCAGCCGGGATTAGCGGCTCAGGACCTGCAATGGCAATAGTTTGCTACGAGTCAGATTTGGACACTCTTGAGGAACTTCTTAATGGCATGGGCATCGAAACCATATCTACCAGATTCGAAAATAGTGAAGTTGAGTTAGAGGGGGCATCTTGATGGGAATGGGTCTAGGCGAAGGAATTAGAGTCACAATATTTGGTGAGAGCCATGGAAAGTGTGTAGGCGCATTAGTAGAAGGAATGCCCCCGGGAACTCCGATAGATACTGAGGCCTTAATGCGTGACCTATCTAATAGGAAAACAGGAAAGAGAGGACTATCTCCAAGATTGGAAACCGATGAATGCGAGATCCTATCGGGCGTATTTGGTGGAAAGGCAACGGGGTGGCCAATTTTACTGGTGGCGATGAACTCAGATGCCCGTCCAAACGATTACGACTTTCTTCCTGATCATCCCAGACCCGGACATGCAGACATGGTCGAGTCAGTTTGGTCCAAGGGGTTCAATGATCCTAGGGGAGGGGGTTCTCATTCAGCAAGACTAACATTAGGGCTTGTCGCTGCTGGGAGTCAAGTTAGGGCTATTCTAGATGATGCAGGGTGGTCCTGCCATGCACATCTAAGCAGGGTTGGGGATATAGCTGCACAACCATTGATGGAACTAGATAGAAAATCTCCTCTCAAGGAAGAATCCGAAATGTCATTGTTGAACTGCAGGGATCCTGTCTGTGCACCATTAATGGCCAAATTAATCGAGCAAGTTCGCAAGGATAGGGACTCGATTGGATCAGTAGTTGAGTTGGTAATCGAAGGACTCCCAATTGGAGTTGGAGAGCCCTGGTTTGATGGCATCGAACCATCTCTGGCAAGGGGACTAATGGCAATACCCGGTGCTAGGGCCGTTGAGTTTTCGAATGGGACCGAATCCTCTCTGATGAGGGGTTCCGAGAACAATGATATGTGGATTCCAGGTGAAAATGAACCAGTTCTAGAGGGGGCAAATTCTGGAGAAGCAGACGGCTCACTGGGAGGAAGATCAACAGGGGCCCCAATTAGAGCTTTGGTACACTTCAAGCCACCCAGCAGCTTCCCTAAGGAGCAATTCACACTCCATCTTCCAAGTAACGAAACTAGATCCTTGAAAGTAGGTGGAAGACACGACCCAGTAATCGGTCCTAGAGCGGCACCAGTGGTGGAAGCGGTGGCGATGCTCGTTATTTGCGATCTAGGTGTAATGGGTGGTTTCCTAAATCACTAGGATTGGCTTTCCAGGTATTGCTGGATCCTTAGTGGCAGATTTATTGCGAACATAGATGAAATCACTATGAAGACTAGAATTGTTCCAAGTGCTACTCCATATACGCTGGTCAACTCCACACTCTCTTCGAGTCTGTTTGCAGAAACCGGATCCAGAATCCTTACAAAAAGAGGCACGATGAAGTTGATGAATAGGGTTAGCAGTGCTACGAAAGAGGCAACCAATGGGGTAAATGCAAGCGCCTTCCTGTACCTTCCCGAAATACTGTTGACGTTCATAACGTAAACCTCGCCTGTCCTGATCGAGGTATCCAACATCGAAAACCTAATCACTCCACTTGAAATCTCCATGTAAACAACTAGGATCACCGCATATAGAATCAAGAGCAGCTTTTGCACAACTTCATTCTCCGGAAGGAAACTCAGTCCAAACTCAACTTTGCTCCCCGCGAATCTGATTGTTACAAGAATTAGGGCAATGTAAGAAACCAGTATCGCCCTCTGATCGCGTTGGTAAACTCCGTAGAATCCCCCAACTAGTCCAAGTAAAATCAGAAGGAAATGGAGCCAAATACCTAGGAAACTCACTCCCAGTATGCTAGCAACAGCGAACCAAGCCGTTCCGGAAACAGGTGTTAGCATGAAGGTCAGAAAACTTAGTACTAGGAGGGAAGCCGAAGCCCACATCTGTAAGGTAATCACCATTTTGTTCGGTGAAACAAACTCTCTGTTCACCAGTACTGGACCTCCGAAAATAGTTTCTACCCAACTCGGAATTGCCACTTCAGGAACCGCGTCGTCCGGTATTCCTGTGTCTTTCTTTAGGGTCCCTGCTGCCTTTTTTCTGCTTGGAGCCGAAGACCGTACCACTTTCCCTTCGTACAGATGGGATGTATCTACCGGGCCTTTCTTCTCTTGTTCATTCATTACTATCCCTCAGAAACCCCTTGCCCCTGCCAAAGCCGTGAAAAGTAGCATATCCGGTTCCCAGTCCATTACATAGGCACCCAAGCCCCTCAACTCGGTCATCAGAATGTCCCGCTCTGTTTTCAAGACCTCATAACCAGTACGATCTATCCTTCTCGCATCGAATTCGAACTCCAAACTGCTTGGAGATAGTACGGTTACCTCAAAACTCCTTGCTCGCAGATCTCTTACTGCGTCTACGATAGTCGGATCGTCTTCCAGAGGTGAAAGAATAATTATCGGACTCCCTCTGTGAATGTGAGGCATAATCCTATTCGTTACAATCTTCAAAGGTGTGTTCCCCTTAGCCATAGCACCAGCAAGTTTCGTCAGAAGGATGTAGAGTTGCTTCTTTCCAGTATCCCTGTCTACGGAAACGATCTCATCACCGTAAACCACTAGTCCTACTGAGTCTCTTCTAGAAAGGAAGTACTGAGATAGGCTAGCGGCGGCTCTAGTACTAGAAACCAGAGAATTTCTACTAACAGGACCTGTCTCACTGACTGCTCTGCTATCTACAATAATTATGACGTCGCTTACTGCATCCCTTTCAAACTCGTTTACCATCATCTTCCCATCTTGCCTTGCAGTGGCCTTCCAGTTGATTTTCCTCATCGGATCGCCTGGAAGGTACTCCCTGAGGTTATAGAAGTTCGAACCCTCCCCAGGGTTTCTGATATTCACAGCTCCAGTGAAGATCTTCGGTACCCTGCTCTTAATCATGGCATCCTTTATGTCTTCCATTTTTGGGAAGACCAAGAAGTCGTCAAAAAGCTGGATTTCCTTTTCGTTGTGGAAGAGCCCCAATTCATCCTGAACGCGGATGCACACCGGCCCAATAGTATAGAATCCTCTAAGTGGAGCCTCAATGGTGTATGAAATCTCAGTCTCTCTCTTGGGGCCCATCTCCATTAGGACGTAATTCGATCCTTTCTTTATCCTCATCACTTCAGGAACTCTGTCTCTGAGTTCCAGAACCTTTGCAGTGCTGGAACGGTTCTGAATCCTGAGGGTTACATCAATCTCCCCGTCCTCAAAGACCCTAGAGGAAGAAACCTTTCTCATAGCCACAATGCTTTGAAGTTGCACACCTTCGTCCATTGAAGCATCTTCGATCCGCCTCCCTGTCGAAGCAACATCCCCATGAGCAGTTCTGAGTGCTGCCCAGGTGAGAAACGACAGAAGTACGACTGCAACAGTAACCAGTTGTTGGTTACGGAGAACCAATCCTAGGAGGTACATTGCTACCGATAGCGACGCGAACATCGCTGATTTTCGGCTCCATGCCACCGTTCCACCTCTGTATCATTCAGATCGTCGGAACGTTCGCGGCATTCTTTCCGTGTAGTATATCTCTAATGATCTCTCCATTTTCTAGCCCTTTTATTTGATGCTCGGGCTTGAGTATAATTCTGTGTGCTACTGCCAACTCAGCAATAGACTTCACATCATCTGGTGTTACGAAATCTCTTCCTCGCATTGCGGCAACAGCCCTGCTAGTCTTCAAAAGTGCTTGCGAACCACGAGGAGATGATCCCACTAGGACTCTCGGGTCCTCCCTTGTCCTAGCCACAATGTCCACCATATATTCCCTTACCGATCTATCCACATAAACCTCTTCACAGGATTGTTGCATCTTCACAACTATGCTTGGATCTGTGATGCTGTTAACATCGACTTCGTCCTTCTTTCGATCGATCCTCCTCTGGAGAATCTCGTTCTCATCAGCTCTGTCGGGGTATCCAACCATCATCTTCATCATGAACCTGTCAAGCTGAGCCTCTGGAAGCGGGTAAGTACCCTCCTGTTCAACAGGGTTCTGTGTAGCCATAGTTAGGAAAGGGGCAGGAAGCTTGTGTGTTACTACTCCGATGGTAACTTGCTTCTCCTGCATGGCTTCTAGAAGGGCTGCTTGGGTCTTGGGAGGTGCTCTGTTTATCTCGTCCGAAAGAAGCAGGTTGCAAAAGATTGGCCCAGGTTTGAACGTGAATTCTCCCTTCTTTGCATCGTATATGTTGGTACCAGTAATGTCAGCAGGCAGAAGATCCGGAGTGAATTGAACTCTCTTGAAGTCGCAACCCAGTGCATCAGCGAAAGTATTGGTCATTAGAGTCTTTGCCAAACCAGGAAAATCTTCGAAAAGTAGATTTCCGTTTGAAAGGATGTCCACCATAACGTTGTCAATCACGTGGGATTTTCCAATAATCACCTTTTGTACTTCTGTACTTATCGCTTGACCCATTGCTCCTGTTGCTGACAATACTTCGTCAATTTTACTTGATCCTCGGGCTTGTTCTGCTTTCTTTGCTAAGGCCGCATCCTGTCCGCCCTGATTGGGTGTTGGCATGCCTGCTGCTGGTTTTGTCTCACTCATTTTTATCTCTCCTATTGTCAGTTATTTTTTCCCCATCGCCTGATGGCCTGCATCAACTTGCGCAACTCTTGTGGCGTGTACGTCCGGCTTTGGCTATAAGCCAATTCCACGAGACGAGGATCTCCAATCATCGCCTGAACCTCTGGCGGTGGAGTCTGTGCCATCTGGTCCCGGGTTAGGTCATGATGAATCCTGACCTTTGTCAAAAGAGCCCTTCGGACTCTATCTCTGTAAGTTGCAGGGTCTAGCTTTTCCGGTCTCTGATTGAATTTCGTAAGATCAAAGACGTGCCTCCAATTTTCCTTCTCAGGTACGACCATCATTGCCACTAGAAGCAGCAATCCTACGTTAAGTACGACCAACCACTTCAGGAACTGGTTCGAGGTAAGAAGAACAACAGTACCCATGGTCTCAACAAATGGGGCTGATATAATTCCGGTTACATGACGACTCTCGTCGAAGACAATTTGGAAATTACCAGGATCGGACCTAATTGGTGCTGACAAGTTGACGTTGTCGAATTCCATCATGTCATAGACTAGGAGTTTGAAGAATCTCTCATTTCCATTCCAGTCGTTGTTGTTAAGAATCTCTTGAGTCCAACAATTGTTACGAGTGTAATCACCTATGGCGGAGCAGTCTCTGCTGAGCCCCTGTTCTTCAGCGTCGTCCAGTTCCCATAGCATGTTCGAGAAAGCCTCTTCGTCAGAAACAAAAACAATGCTTCCCGTGACTTCAATTTCTCCGACTCCTGCAGAGAAAGCACCCCTGTCATCAACCGGAGTTTTGTCGAAAACCTTGATTCCTGGATAGTCGAACCTCATCATTAGTCTTAGATCCCCTGGAGCCGGATTTTCAGGATTCGTTGCATCCCCATCCCCTTTGATGTCAATGAATGCCGAAGGAGATGCCTTTCCAAGTGTCATCACTCGTCTGTGATCAGGTTCCTCTATATCCTTCAGTAGTGGTTCAAATTTCAGACCAGTTGGAGACTTGTACATTACTGGAAGCCTGCAATCCCTGAGCCCATCTGGATTTTGGATTTGGAAGGCAGTACACCCTTGCATGAGTGCCCCGGGAGACATGTCATCCACGTCTTGCCCTACTGATGAAGCAGTCCAGACATTTTTCCAATCAATCGTTTGCTCTGACTGCTGGGTGTATACCCAGTGTTGCTTTTCGTCATACAATGGGGAGTCGAAGAATGTGATTCCAAACATACTTGCTAGTCGATTTGCATTTGTATTGTCTGAGGCCACAATTACCTTCCCGCCCTTCTCAGTCACGAAGCGATAGATTTCATCAGCCTCAGTTTCGTCAATCGGCTTCTCCGGACCCATTATTGCCAGTAGGGTCCTATGAGGATCTTTCCAATCATTAACCAGCATCGGTGTTGACATGGTATTTGCAACATAGTATCCTTGATTCCTGCTCTCCACAAACTCTTCCTCAAAACTCTCTCTCATGTCTGAAACTTGATACAGATTTTCCTTCTCATATGCCGAATATGCGGTCTCCTTACCAATTACAAAGAACATCGGCATTATCAATAGCAGAATAGCTGTAATCACTAAGGAATACAAAACCCTCTTGTTGAATTGATCTTCACTGCTAGAGTCTTCGGACATAGTTACCCATTCCCCAATTCTATTGGGCCTAAGGCCCAAGCAACATCCGCTCGACTAGCAAATCACGGTTATATGTTCCTGAGTCAAGTTCGGTTAAATCAAGCCCCTATGCCGACCTATATCCCGCCCCTATCCCTCCAAGAACTGAAAATTATTGCAAACAGCAATCCCACAAATGAGATCGATAAACCAGGAGCAGACAAGTTCGACGTAATGGACTCCTCAACGTCTTCTGGCTCTTCTTCTTCAGGTTCCGACACACTCGTCGGGGGCGGCTCTACACTAACCCTAGTCTCATCCTCCGCAAACAAGTTTACTCCTTGGTTCATTGCACGTTTTGATGTAATTGTAATCGTAATGTCACAATGCCTCTTGGGATGGCTCTCCGAGGCCATCGCTCTAAGGTTTGAATCCTTAGATTTACCCGGTTCGATATTTCCAATCAATAGCGAGTCTAGCCCGTTATCCGTAGTTAGCAGAGGGCAGTTGTCTTCGACTGTTACCTCTCCCACCCCGTCCTGAGTATTTCCGTTGTTCATCACAGTAACTGTTAGGATTGTATCGGATCCCGCATTCATCGGCCCAAACGGATCAGAAATTTCTACTGATAGATCCAAAATTACTGGAATTTCCAGATCCCCTTCCCTATTCTGCTGTGAAGATAGGGGATCTGGAATCCCTTGCCTTGCAGAAACCGTCGCAGAAATTGAGAATTTCTCCACCTTCTCAGCCTCATATGAATGCACGTCTACTCCACTAATCTTTAGATCGAAAGTTTCGTTCGTTCCTGCGGCGATTGTCTCCTCCTCTGTAGCCCCGTGTACCCCTCCGAATGGAATTTCATAGTCAAATTGAATCGTAATATCAGTTAAACCAGAATTATCGACAAAAAACTCAATATTTTTGGAACCATCTTTTTCTAGCAAAAACGAGTTTGAAGAATCATCGTTGGGGTAATTTATCCCTAATTCCCAGGAGTCCAACTCTTGAGCATTTGAAGACCAATCTGCAGATATTGAGAGCAGAAAAATGAAAACAACCAGGACGGACTTTCTTCCCATTTTGCTAACTCACCACTAGGTCCCTACAGGCCCTCTTCGTTAAGACCTTCACCATTTTTCTTCTGTAAGATGGTGAGAACCAAGTGTTCTGAACAGGTTTCACCGATCCTCTAATTGCCTCTGCTAGCATATCGACCGACTCTCCACCTTTCCAATCTAGTAGGGCATTCTCTGATTCTTCCATGTGCAAGCTAGGAATAGATTCTAGTCCTGTTGTAGCGACTCTGAGATCAATTGGCTCCCCAGTAGAATCAGTTTTCCAAAGGACCGCTACTCCTGCTTCGGGGAAGTCCCAAGATTCTCTTTGCCTCAACTTTTGGTAATCACCGACCCATTCTTTAGAGTCTTCTGGAATTGTTAAGTGCGTAACCATTTCACCAGGCTGAAGCACATTCCTCGTCATCCCATCAAGCTCGAAAAAATCTCTCAGGGGCATCGAACGAACTCCACCTGCTGAAGCGAGATGTATCGTAGAATCCAGACACATTAGTACAGGGGCTAAGTCAGCTTGATATGTTGCCACGCACAAAGTGTTCTGATTGGGTATTACTCTGCAATCAGCATCTGTCCCACAGTCACATTTGTGGCACCAATCAATGGATTCCCGCCAGGTTTCAGATTGATTTATCCAGTAGCATCTTGTGTCTAGACAAATGTTGCCCCCAACCGTACCGGACCTTCTAATCATCACACTCGCAACAGATTTCGCCGCTTTAGTCAAGACTGGATGGGCCTTTTCGTACGAGGCTAGGTTGTGTATGCTGACCATGGCCCCTATGTGCGTTTCACTCAATTTTTGTAACTCGGCAATCGAACCAAGAGAGATGACGTGCCCCTTCACGTTGATATGCCACTTGTAGTTTGGAAGCAGGTCAGTTCCTCCCGCGATCCAGTCAAATTCCATGTCCGATTGTGACAGCTCTTCAGAAATCCCCATCGCTTCTTCCAGGCTTTTTGGAGTATGCAATTTGAAGGGTGGCATCTTCATTTCAACTCCTCCTTTTTCCTTCTCTCAATATGCTTCCAAGCCGTTCCAGCAAGTCTTGGGGATTTGAGGTACTCCTCATCTGGAGAAACTCTTACTGACCACCTCTGATCTACTTTGTCAGGAGGAATTGTTGGGTCTAAACCGAAAAGAGCACCATTGTGGTAATCAGGCCTCTCTTTATCCAGTCTCCGAGCCTTATCCCTCTTCGCATGCTCGGATGCCCTGTTCTCAAGAACTTCCTGGAGTTCGGAGAACTCGATTCTCGGGCAATCCAAATCCAGAGGGTCGTCCACCCCTTCAGTTCTACATCTCTGTTGAATAATCTTGTAGATTTTCTCTGGAGTCATCGGCAACTCAGATGCTCGGACCCCTATAGCATCGTAAACTGCATTACAAACGGCAGGCAGAATTGGTAGAAGCGGCCCCTCACCTGCTTCCTTAGCCCCAAATGGACCTTCTGGGTCGTTTGACTCAACAATTATTGGGATTACTTCAGGCATCTCATGAATACTTGGAATCTTATAATCCAGCAAATCTGGATTCATCAAATTGCCAGTCCGTCCATATCGCATCTCTTCTGACAGAACTTGCCCCATTCCCATGTGGCAGGATCCAATAATCTGACCTTCAACTGCGAGGGGGTTAAGTGCCTTCCCACAGTCATGAGCAGCCCAGACTCGATCAACATTTATCTTGCCAGTTTCTATATCCACTGTAACTTCAGCAATATACGCTGAGAAAGAGTAAGCCGGAGCTAGACCAGCTGCTGCTCCTTTGTGCGTTTTACCCATAGGAGGGGTCCGGTAAGACCCGGAAGAAACTAGAGCTCCCCTGTCTTCCTGCGCTTTGTGGAGTGCTTCCAAGTAAGTTACCCCTATCGTAGGGTCTTCTTTAAGGAAAATTCTGCGATCTCCAATAACTAAACCTTCCCTAACTTCACCAGAAATTATCGCTGCAGAATCCAGCAATTCATCCCTAATTTTCTCTGCTGCAGATATTGCCGCATTCGCATTCATGAATGTAACTCTGGAGGAGTAAGAACCCAGATCAACCGGAGAAGTGTCCGAATCTCTAGACTTTACCCGAATCATGTCAAGGGGTAGACCTAGGACTTCAGCAACTGATTGAGCCACCACAGTATCCGATCCTTGACCAATTTCTGCAGCACCCGTGTGAACGGTGACCCCGCCATCCATGTCAATTTTCAGATGCACTGTGGCGTGGGGGAACTTGTTTGGATCCCAATGAATAGGGAGGCCACTTCCTGAAATGAAGAATCCGCATCCAACTCCAATTCCTTTGCCCAAGGGAAGTTTGCGAAACTTCCTTCTCCAATTGCTTTCCTTTTCCACTCTCTCTAGGCATTCTCTCATGCCTATGCTTGTTACTCTAAATCCTGTAATCGTAGCCGAATGAGGTGGTAGGATGTTTGCTAATCTAAGTGTTATCGGGTCTACAGACAACTTCTCAGCCAAATCATCCATTCCAACTTCAACAGCGCATCTTGAATTTACTGCTCCATGCCCTCTCATCGCTCCGCTGGCCGGCTTATTTGTCCATACCCTTGCTCCTGTGTAGTGAAACGCCCCAATTTCGTATGGAGCTGTATGTAGTACTCCATTGTAGTAGGTAGTAACATGACCAAATGAAGCAAAAGCACCACCATCAATTAACGCATCAGTCTCTATTCCACAAATTCTTCCCTGCGAATCAGCGTGTAGGTTCATTTCTATTCGAGAAGGATGTCTGCCTCTATTCACCCAGTAGACTTCTTCTCTATCAAAGGTGATTCTTACTGGTCTTCCCGATTTCCTAGCAAGTATTGCTGCGCACATCTCATGGGGAAAGGGATCGGACTTGCCACCAAAACCACCTCCAACAAATGTCCTATGCACATTGATCTGATGCATAGGAACCTCAAGCACGTCTGCAAGTGCCCTGTGAACGTAATGAGGAACCTGTTGTGGAGTGTAAAGAGTCAGCCTTCCAACCGGATCCCAGTGAGCCACCACAGCATGTGGCTCAGTAAATCCATGGTTCACACCAGCAAAAACCCAGTTCTGCTTGTGGCTGGCCACAGACGATTCGAACATTCCAGCAACGTCTCCGAATTCCTGAAAAACCCTCTTCTGAATATTCGAATCCCCAATGTGGTAGTCTCCTCTGTCATGTATTGGTTCTAAGGCATCCTCGAGACCGTCTCTCATATCGTGAATCGAATCCAATATCTCATACTCAACCTCAATTAGTCTCTCTGCCTCTCTTGCAGTTGCTTCGTCTATTGCGGCCACACAAGCAACTAGGTCACCTGCATGACGAACCTTGTTCACTGCCATCGAATGCTCGTCTTTCGTTACTGGCAAAACTCCAAACTTATTCTTTGCATCTTCGCCAGTTGCAATTGCCTCTACTCCAGGTAGATCTAGAGCCTTTGAGCAGTCAATTGATAGAATCCTAGCATAATGGTGTGGCGAACGAACGATACGACCAACCAACTCCCCCTTTAGACGCACGTCATCCCCATAGTGGGCCTGACCAGTTACTTTCCATCTGCTGTCGACCAAACCCGTTGGCCTTCCAATCACCTGGCCACTAATCAATGAATCATGCCTATGTGGCCCCCATGGCTGCTCAAGCTCACCACCTTGGGAAACAGGAATCATCTTAGGATCCGTCTCTCTTGAAATTCGATCCTTCCCTCCAGAACCGGGTTTTGTGAATGGCAACTTTCCTGGTTGTTGCTTGTAACCCACCATCTCATTCTTTTTCTCTTCAGACATATTCAATCTCCTAGTCAATTCTTGGATGTGGATCACTCTTTGGGGATGTTGAGTCCTCTATCTCTGGCCCAGAAAGAAGAATTTCAGATGCAGCCTTTACCGAGTCTACAATCTGCTGGAATCCAGTGCATCTGCAGAGATTCCCTTCAATCGCGGATTTTATTTCATCATCCGTCGGACTTTTGTTTTCGGATAGAAGGGCAGAAATTACAACAAGAAATCCGGGAGTACAAAATCCACACTGGCTTCCTCCGAATTCAGTAAAGGTTTGTTGAATCGGATGCAAGTGATGCCCATCAGCCAAGCCCTCTACTGTTGTAATATTATTTCCATTAACCTCGGATGCTAGGGTTAGGCAGGACAATCTAGGCTCCCCTTCTACTAACACAGAACAACAACCACATGTGCCCATGTCACACCCCCTCTTGGTTCCAAGACTTCCCACCTTTTCTCTTAGAACATCAAGCAGGATGGCATTGCTCTCGACGTGTTTTGAAACTTCAATTCCATTCACAATTGCCCTCCACTCAACCTCATCTGGATGAGGCAACATGGGTAGCCGGAACTGCACCATCAATGCGACCAATCGGAGTCATCCTTTGAGCATTCGGTTTGTAATTGATTACTATGCCAAATCATCCACGGCTCTCTTTATTATCTCGTTTTCTGCCCTCTTCAGGTGTTCGCCAATGGTGCTCCTAGAAATTCCCATTTCGTCAGCTAGTTGTTTAAGAGTAACTTCGGAGCCTTCTTCGTAGTATCCTCTTCTTGAAGCTAAAATCAGCGCTTCTTTCTGTTTCGTGGTTAGGAATTCAAAATCTACAGAATCATTCGCCTTGAACGGCCGAACACTGATGCTATCAGGTGGCATGACTTCATCGATTAACCTTAGAAAACTGCGTATTGAACTGGAAAGGCCATAGATTCTAATTTCCAATCCTTCGGTCGAGTCAATCCCATAAGGTGGATAGAAGTATATGTTGGAAAGTCCAATGGCCATCTTCGCCATTGGATGCGTGCAAAGAATACTCACTAGCATCCCGTCCGAATCCTCCTCATGTTTTTCCAATACCTCAAAACTTTCCAAGTCCGAGAGCTCCGATAGTTTCCTACCATCTCGGATTTTCAATTCCACCAACTGCTTTACACCTTCTTCCTCAAAAGAGAGGTGGCCCAGCACCTCAATTCTCTCACAAATATCAGTCAAGCTACTGATTTCTTCCAATCCCGATAGAGAAGAAGGCCTCCATCGGAGAAGCACCTTCCTCATGACGAGCGGTAAGGCCAATCAATTTTGAACTAGTCGTCTCTAACCCCAGTAAGCCTCTCTGATATCTTGATTTGTTTCCATACAGATCTCAACGTCAATTGGCCTCTGAGGAAGAATTTTAGTCCCATTAAGATGCTCTATAATGGGTATGACATTGCTTTCGTTAACTACTCCCCATCCAACTTGGGTGCAGGGAGCAACCGGCGAAACAGGTGTAGTTCCCGAAAGAGGGTCCCATGTCGAGAATGATGGATACCAAGCAGAGAGGTTCAAAGCATCTCTCAAATCATCATTTGTAAGTGAAAAATTTGATCCATTGACCATTAGTCCTAGCCTATCTTCGGGATCGGCTCCCGATGAAAGATCTCCAAACTCAGATCTTAGATGGACCAGAACCTTCGAAAGTAGGCCCGCAGTTCTTGGAGTGGCAAACGAAGTTCCGGATGTCTGGTGATACCCATCAATATCATCGTGATTAGGCAGAACTTGTGTCCAATCGGCAGCAATGTCTGGGTAGGATCCACTCATTGTTTCCTTCTGATCATCATCTTCTTCGGCATATCCTGAAACTCCGATGCTCCAAGGAGGACCTGCTGTAGGGTCCTGAATTGCAGGGGAAGGTGAGTTATCAGCTGCCCCGGTGTGCAGCTTCTTCTCTTGGACAACCGCGACTCTCGTCTCATCCTCAATTCCTGGAAATGGCAAGGATAGGATGGGGCCAAAACTAGTGGTAATTATGTCCACCAGTGGCTGATTGGCAGCTGCTAGCACTGCAGCATCGCTAAAACCCTCGACGAAGAATATCACAGCTTCCGGATTCGCATTTAGTACAGAACCAGTCACTGCGGTTCCATGTCCATCGCTAGGGTCATCCAGAATGGGAATATCTGTATCGTCATCCGGAGTGGTTCCAATAATCCTGGAACCTTTGAACCAGACGATATCTCCAGCCTCTATAACGTCCCAGCAGCTTTCTTTATCGGACTCGTACCGCTCTTCCCATGTGCCATTTTTTGAAATCTCGCAGATTAGGTTGACTCCCAATTGGTCTAACAGCCATTGCGGGTAAGATTCATTCATCGAAAAATGATCGTGATATACGTTAATTCCAGTGTCAACTGGAGCGACTACGCTGAAGGATCCAAAACTCTCTGGGATCTCTTCAAAGGGCCCGCTATCGTCCTTTTCAGCACTCATGCATCCTCCCAGAGTTGAAGAACAAACCAGTAAAGGGACCAGCATTTGTAATAGACGCACGATCTTTCGCAACAACTCTCGGATATCAGCATTAGGAATGTTTGTCCCTTCGTTCCAAAGAGAGTATTTCCGCACATACTGCAATTGCAATCTCCTCTGGAGAGTCCGCCCCAATGTCTAGACCAATCGGGCATCTGACAGAATCGACCCATCCATCCTTCACTCCTGAATGGATTGCAGACTTTCTAAACGAAGACCATTTTGATTTGGATCCGATTGCTCCAATTCTTGGGCCCTCCCTCTTCCCTCTAATCTTCAAAGCCCCAATCAACAACTCCTCATCAACTCCCCAATCGTGCCCCAGAAGCAGAATATCAGAGAACCTACTTATCGATTCCTCATCCTCTGAATCCAAGAAATCGGATACGGTACTGGATATATGTTCCCTCGCGAAAGGAAACCTTTCCTTGTTGCTGTATTCTTTTCTGACATCGAAAACACTGTGAGACCATCCTAGTGTATCACAAATTATTGCTAATGAAACCCCTACGTGTCCCCCACCAGCAATTAGCACGTGAGGCATAGGGTCAATCACTTCCATCGCCACGGTAACTCGTCCGCCACATAGGCTGTCTAAGGCCGTCACTTCTTTTCCCTTCCCATCTTTGTGTAGTAGGAAGACTTCAACTCTTCCTCCACTTTTCCTATGGTAATCACCTCCGCTGTCGAGCATTTCTTCCAGTGCCTGCTCAACTTTGAGCTCTAGCCCAGCCCCCCCTATAGTTCCAAATCTAGATCCCGACGAACTGATTACTAACCTAGCTCCTGGCTTGCCGGGGACGCTACCCTTGGCCTCAACCACAGATGCAATTGCAACCCGCTCACCATCTTCCAACTTTTCAAGAGCCCACGATAGCGCCGCAATTGTCACACCTCGCTGACTGGGCACTGTGCCTTTGGAGTTCCGATGGTCATCCAAGTGCTACATCGAGCACCATCATGATCGTGAATCCAAACATTACACCCATTGTTGCAATGTCTCCATTCTTACCTCTATGGGCCTCTGGAATCAGCTCTTCGACAACTACGAAGATCATTGCTCCAGCTGCGAAAGCAAGTGCGTAGGGCAGTATTGGAGTCATATAGACAATTGCTGCAGCCCCAAGGACAGCAGAAACAGGCTCTACCATTGCAGAAAGTTGCCCCCACCAGAAGCTCTCTCTTCGAGTCAAACCCTCCCTCCTCAATGGAACAGAAACAGCGGCCCCTTCAGGGAAGTTCTGTATCCCAATCCCAATCGTTAGTGCAATTGCTGTACCCAAACTATCTCCCGAGGCCGCGGCGCCGAAAGCAACCCCTACTGCCAGACCTTCTGGAACATTGTGGAGCGTAATCGCCGAAATCAGGAGCTTGCTCCTATGCCAACTAGTTTTCACCCCCTCGGTCTCCTCTGGAGGTGCTCCTGGATGGAGGTGGGGAAGAAATGCGTCAATAACTCGCATGCAAACTCCTCCAAAGACGAACCCAAACGCCGCTGGGAGGACTTTGGACAGGCCATCACCGTCCGTTTGGTCTATGGCGGGTCCCAGAAGACCGAAGCAGCTAGCAGCAATCATTACTCCAGCTGCGAATCCAAGCATCCCGTCGAGTGCCTTTCTGTTGATTTCATGGAAGAAAAATACCAGACCTGCTCCGGCAGCGGTCATGAACCAAGTAAACAGTCCTGCAAGCAAAGCCTGCTCAATTGGGCTAAATCCTTCGAATATATCTGCGGGACCCATGCGATCTACGCATCCCTTATCCAAAATCAAGTTTTCAAGTTGCCGTTTGTCAACTCATTCTGTCCTCAACCATTGTCAGATTTTCTTCTAAGTACTCAATATCTGAAGGCGTGTCTATATTGAGGTGTAACTGTGAGTCAAAAACTTCGAATTTTTCCGGATCTACTATTTCTCTAAGAGATAAGTTGTCCGGGGAAGCTCTGACTAGTCTGACGTCTTTCGTAGAAAGCAGAAGTGGATGGCCCCCCCTGCCGTCCATGCTCGGGCAGCACGTCTCTGATGCCCTCATCATTCGTTCAAGAGTAGAATCTGAGAATCCAGGTCTATCTACTGGAATTACCAGCAACCTAAATCCCTCTCCAAACGTTTCATCAAGCTTCTTTATCCCCACCTTCAATGTTCCCGTCCTACCTCTCTCAGGATGATTATTTACGATTACTTCAGAGTTGGCGATACTTTCAGAAACCCTTTCGAAAATTCTCTTATTGGCGACAATAACAGGCTTTATTCCAAATTTGCAAACCCTGTTTGAAATCCATTCAACCAGTGTAGTTCCAAAAATTGGCAACAGGGCTTTCTCCTCCCCGAGTCTACTGCTAGAACCTGCAGCCAAGATAACGCACTCTGTTTTGGCACCACTCACACTTACTCGAATCCATCACCTGTAATAGTGCTATACGAAACCACCTAGGTATACCATGTAGGAAAGATAGGTCAGAATCATGAATAATCCCATCGCTTTAGAAATCTCCTTGCCGGATAAAAATATCCCAACCACTATTCCAGAAGTAGCGAAAACGACCATTATGTCCCTGCTAAACTCATTATCAACTGGGATCCCGCTACCAACAATACTAGCAATTCCGATTATTCCCATTATGTTCATCACATTGGACCCTAGGACATTTCCCACAGCGACTCCTCCTTGCCCCCTCAATCCTGCAACCAGGGTCACTGCAAGCTCCGGTAATGAGGTTCCTAATGCAACTATTGTGAGTCCAATAACTGCCTCAGAGACTCCGAATCTTTGGGCAATTCCTTTCGATCCAGAGACCAAAAGTTCAGCACCAAACCATATCATCATCCCTCCAATTAGGCAGGCAGGGATCGCAATTGAAATGCTATTAGGAAGCCAAGCTTCTTCGAAATCGAAATCACCTTCCTCTACAACAGCCTTAGTGTAAGTATAGTAGTAGTAGCCAATAAGGCACAGAATCATTGTTATGCCTCCCAAGAGGGGCACTTCTCCCATCGAGACGAAAATTGCCATGAACAACGTTGCAACCATTACCGCAACTGAGTCTCTCCTAATCCCATCATTTGATTGAGTCCCCACTCCAATGATTGCCGCACTTCCAAGAACTAACATCACGTTGGCCACATTTGAACCCAAAACTCCGCCCACTGCAATATCTGGGGAATTGCTATTCACCGCTTCAATAGCAACCGCCAATTCTGGTAGAGAAGTCCCAATTGCTACAACAGTGAAACCTACAACTAATGGAGAAACATTGAGGTTTTGGGAAATCCTCGTCGCTCCTTGAACTAAACCCTCACCTCCAGTCATCAGGAGAACAAATCCAGAAAGAACGTACACGACGTCTAGTATCGCATCATCCACAATCAATTCCCGGCAGGTTCTGCAAATTACTGTTTTTATTCGATCTCGTCAACGCAATTCATGCGCATGCTCTCTCAATATGTCTAATTAGCGTAGAAACGCTAGGAATGGTATGATCCTCCAGCGTCGGAGAGAACGGAACTGGAGTGTCTAAGGCCCCAATAACTACCGGAGGCGTTTCCAATGACCAGAAAGCCTCCTCAACAATCCTGCTAGATACCGTGTGACCAAATCCTCCTGTCCATTGCGACTCTTGTAAAACAATCAACTTCTTGGTTCTCAAGACTGAGTTGATGCAGGTCTCAGAGTCGAAAGGAAGAATGGTCCTTAGATCAATTACCTCTACTTCAAAACCCTTCTCTGAAATTATCTCTGCTGCTTCCAGAGAAACATGAACCATCGACCCCCATGTGACTATCGTAAGGTCGGTTCCTCCTCGGATTACTCTAGCCTTCCCGATTGAATTTTTTCCCAGTGAAATCCTTTCTTCAACAGATTTAGTGTCCACAATCTGATTTATCGATTTCCCCCAACCAGTTTTTCCCCCTCTAAGCCCGTATAAGCCAATATGTTCGAGATAAATTACAGGATCAGATAGGTGGTGTGACTCAATTAGGAGGTCATATGCATCTTGGGGATTACTGGGGGCTACCAGAACCAAACCAGGGTCATTTGTGAGCCAAGACTCGATTATATTTGCATGATATGGCCCACTACGAGTCTTGGCACCAAGTGGAATTCTGACGGTCATCGGGACATCTCCTCCCCACCTCCATCTAATTTGAGCCGCATTATTTACCAACGGATTCATGGCCAGAGCTGCAAATCCCCCGAATTGGATTTCCGCCATAGGGCGCATTCCTCCCAAAGCCGCTCCAGTTGCTGAGTGGATGATTATCGATTCCGAAAGAGGCATGTCCAGTAGCCTATTCTGGAATCCTTTTGCTTTCAGGGGCAGACTCATCCCAAATGCGCCAGCGACTTCCATGTCCTCGCCCATAAAGACAATCTTATCCCCAAACTCTTCAGCGAGATATGACATTGCATTTTGGATAGCTCTGCTGTATGTCCAAGAGTTCTGTGAATCATTAAATTCAATGGAATATTCTCCAGGGAGCAGGATAGCTTCAGGATTTTTCAATTCTTTGTCCAATCTATCAATCTGACTCTCATGGCTAGAAGCATCATTCAGCGAAGTCACACCCTTAACAACAGAGTTTCCCTCCGGCCAATCCATTTCCTCAACTTCTTTCCTAGACAAATTTACTTTCACTTCTTCTTCTTCCACGATTCCTTCCAGTAGTTGTTCATCAACTCCTAAACCGATTAATATCTCTCTATGGTTTGGAATCGGGTCTTTTTCTGACCAATATGTAAGAAGATCCCGATCAACATAACCCGGTGGATTACCACTTAATGATCCTAAGTATAAGTCGTCATGATGATGAGCGTGACCACAACCTCTCATCGTTTCAACGTGAATAAGTGTAGCACCCCCTCCTGAGGTTGAAAACTCTCTAGCCACAGCAGTAGATGAATAGAAATTTGCAGGATCCGATCCATCTATCGTCCATGAAGGAATCCCCATCGCATACCCTTTATCTCCGAAGGTCTCAGCTCCAGATTGAACCGAGGAGGGGGTATCTAGAGCAATTTGGTTGTTCTGAATCATGAAACAAATCGGTAGGCCACGTGCGCCCGAGAAGTTCATTGCCTCCCAGAATTCCCCACTAGAACTGCACCCTTCACCAACTGGTGCAAGATGGAAACGATCTATTCCGAGTCGTTTTGCTGCCAATGCAATCCCTGTCGTAGTGGCACTGGCAATCGGGAGCGGGGCCGTGGGTGGAAGTATTCCTTTCTCCCAATTTCCAATATGTAGGTCCCTACCTCCGCTCCCTTCATGACCTCCATCCATGTACGAACCTGCCTTGCCCATTTGTGCCGAAAGCACCTCGGTGGGAGTCTGTCCCATTGCCAAAGCCAGACCAACGTCTCGAATCATCGGAGCTACAATATCAGCACGCCTCTCATCCTCCTCCCGGAGGTCCACTGCCCTCCTCATTGCCGAAGCGCAGGCTACGATGCCCTCTTGCCAAGTTGATCTGAAACCCTTTCCCCCGAAATTTCCTCCATCTGGGGTCGAAAGCCCATTAGTGAACAGATCCTTCAACTCTTCATCGACCAACCTTGTACGAACCATCCATCTTTGCCAGTCAATTCTTTGTTCGACAGAAATTGACCAGTAATGGGCAACCCTTCTCAAGCATAGAGTTACATCGATCAGAAATCTAGCTGTCCTTCGTCCTAGGAAAAGTGAACCAGTCCTTCTTGGGATGATTTCGCAATCCCCCAATTCCGAAAATTCAGGTTCAAGCAATCT
>CEOQ01057079.1_pt1 | contig 24959 bp, 18 predicted proteins | sample 361351 | NCBI WGS metagenome assembly CEOQ01 (sample SAMEA2619907, study PRJEB7988) | marine metagenome | biome: marine biome (ENVO:00000447); feature: deep chlorophyll maximum layer (ENVO:xxxxxxxx); material: "saline water (ENVO:00002010), including plankton (ENVO:xxxxxxxx)" | depth 60 m | reverse complement strand
GTTCATGGACAAACAAATAATAGTGTCTTGCATCATTGAAATAAAGCAATCTATTTTGATTCATGGTGCCCCCAATAATCATTGATAATATCGTTATATTATTTAGTCAGTCGATAATACAGAAGATGTCCAACTTCCATTTTCTGGATCATAAATTTCACAAATCCCACTATAAGTATTTGTTCCTCCCACAACCAAGATTTTTCCATCTTGTAAGGTTGTAGCTGTGTGCGATGTTCTCGGTTCTAGCATTTTTCCAGAAGTCATCCACATCCGTGTTTCGGGGTCATAAATTTCAGAATCAGACATATTGCCACTTCTAGAGGTACCCCCAATAACTATAACTCGTCCATCATTCAAAAGAGACGCTGTGTGTAACATTCTAGCATTAATCATTACAGGTCCCTCAAGCCATTCATCGGTTTCAGAATCATATACTTCAACACGATTATCGGATGAACCTCCAGAAAATCCACCTATTTGAATAACTCTTCCATCTTGCAACAATGTAAGTGTATGAGCAGATGTACGTCTTGATTGCATAGAAGTTTTAACCCACGTATCCGTTTTAACATCATATATTTCGGCTCCAACACTAGTCACCACCTCATCTAGAATTCGTACTCCACCAGATACAAATATCCTCCCATCCTTCAGACTTATCGCTGCATGATCAGAATGTTCTTCCAATGTTGAAGATAAAACTTCCAACCTATCATTTATTGGATCGATTAATTCGACATCTGACAAACTACGTGAAGGACCACTACCAGCAACTAGAATGACCGATCCATCGTCTTGAACCAGCGATATATGCTTATGCCTTTGCCTGGCCATATCTTCATAAATTTCCCAAAGCCCCGTTTCGGGGTCAAATATTTCAGAAGAAAAAGTTGGGGCATAATTTTCATCTCTTCCACCTGTAACCAATATTCTGCCATCCTGCAACAATACTGCACTATGTTCTGCTCTTGGAAAATTCATGTCTGCAACCACTTCCCATTCACCAGAGACAGGGTCATAAATTTCAACTGATTTTAAAACTTTAAACCTTTTACCAAACCCTCCTGATATAAGAATTCTCTCATCCAAAAGTTTAGTTGCAGTATGCCAACTCCTACCTTCGTTAATCTTCCCCGGTTCAATCGCTAGTTCGGGGGATCCTCCAAATTTAGACGTAACCGAACAATTTACGATCGCCATTATTGAAAAAACTAGTATGGAAAAAATTATTGCCCTTCTCAAACTACCCTCCTACCTAGGTAAGCGTAATGAAAGTGAGTGAACCTCTCCAATTTAAATTCAGAAACACAAACTCAATTGGTTTTTTTATTTTAGCTCAATTCATACATTTGTTTTATTAGATACCAAATCAACTCTAGCATCAGGATAATATGTGGTCAATAAGAGCATAATAGGTAAAGAAACTATTAACACATTCAGAATACTTGAAAAAAACCATTATCAGAGTTATCGTAGAATGATTCTATATATGAACTCAAACAACCAATAAATGATTATCGAATTAATTATTAACGCTATAAAACTTCCTGAAACCTTCGTACCGGCGTTTGCGTTTATATCTTTTTTTATTTTATGGGTAGTCATCCCTACCAAATCAGACAAAGAAGACTTCGGAAGCAAAATCCGTGGGAAATTGTTCAAAAAATGATCTTCAAACGTACATAGCTAAATCCTGCTATTAGTTCATATTAATTTGTTTAATACTAGTATCAAAAAAAAACGAGCGGTCGGCATATTCTTGCTGACGATTATTTTAATCGTCTTTCTATCCTTTAATAGATTCCCAAAATTAGACGCAGTTGGTGAAGACTTGGAAGCAATCAATGCGCCAGATATACAATGCTTTCAAGGTTTTTGCATTAAAAGGGATACAGGAGATGGTTTTTATAAACAGTGGCTAACGTTTTCAATAACATACCTTAGACTCGTTTCCGTAGGAATGACTTTCGCTTTTGTTGTGGCTGGTCTATCTGAGTCGTTTCTATTTCCAACTTCAGCTGGAAGAACGTTCCAATCTGGAGGAGTTTTCAAAAGAACAATAACAGGTTTAGCAGCTGGTCCCGTATTGAATCTTTGTTCCGCATGTATAGTTCCAATTTCAACGATGTTCAAACGTAAAGGAGGAGGTATAGAAGGCGCGATTTCAATGGTTCAAGGTTCAGCTACCTTAAATATCCCAGCTTTAGCAATGGTGTTTTTTGTATTCACTCCATTATTAGGATTCAGTCGATTAATATTGGCATTGCTTGGCGGATTGATATTAGGGCCATTAGTTGCATATGTTATAAGAAAATCGACAAGTTCAGAAAACACAGATGAACCTGACCCGTTATTCTTAGAAATAAACGAAGAATCTACTTGGAAAAATGATATATCCGAAGGTTTTCGAGATTGGGCTAAAACCTCAATTGGTTATTTACTACGAATGGGTCCAATGATGGTAATAGCGGGATTTGCAAGCGGCCTGATAATCCAATGGCTTAATCCGTCAATAGTAACAAAATTCCTCGGAAATGATATTACTGGGGTTATTATTGCTTCCACAATAGGGATACTAATAAATGTCCCACTCCTATTTGAAATTCCACTTGTTGCACTACTAATTTTATTGGGAATGGGCACCGCCCCTGCTGCGGCCTTACTATTCACCGCTGCTGGAGGAGGACCACTTACATTTTGGGGTTTAAGCAAAATCATGCCTAAAAAAGGTATTTCAACATTTGCATTAGGAACGTGGTCATTAGGATTAATTGGCGGGTTAGGAATACTAATGTTAGGAAATATAATTTGGGAAAAAGCATTACAAAGCGTGCCAATTGCTAAAAACATACCATTAGTTTCAAATTTAGCTGAAGAATCAATATATGTAGAAATAACAGATCAATCCAACATTAAATTTGATCATCATAATGTTTTAGATCAATTGATTGCAATGGGCGCAGGCACTATTACATTTCATGCTAACGATGATAATTTACCAGACATCTATGTCGTAGATTCAGAAGGACCAAACCATCTGTACATAAACAATGGAAATGGAACCTTTACCGAAACCGCTAGAAAAGCGGGCTTAAATGACACCGGAGGTAGAGGAAACGGAGCGTGTGCCGCCGATTATGATAACGATGGTGACCAAGATATATATGTTACAAATTATGGAAACAGTAAACTTTTTGAAAATCAAGGCAACACGAAATTCAATGACGTATCAGATGAATCCAAGGTTTCTCTATCTGACGGACAAGACCATAGAGCAACAGGTTGTGCTTGGGGAGATTACAACCAAGACGGATTCTTAGATCTAATTGTTCTCAGGCACGCACATGAGGGCAATTATTATATGCTCCAAGAAATAGAATTTAAACCATGGTTACGACGGTTAGCTTTGTTTACCAACAACGGAGATGGAACTTTTATAGACTCGACTCAATTGTTAGGTGACATAAGAGGTCCAAAAAGAATTTATAAAGACGATCCGTTTGGGACTATATGGGGAACAGGTTTCCAACCCGGATGGGTAGATTTCGACAATGACGGTGACCTAGACCTTTACGTAGTAAACGATTACGGCATGCATGTACAACCTAATGTTCTATGGCGTAATGATGGTGAAGGAAACGGTTCAAACAACTGGATATTCACAGATATATCTAAAGATAGTGGAGTTGATGCTGCTATACTTGGCATGGGACTTGCAGTAGGCGATTATGATTTAGATGGGTATTTCGACTTTTTCATAACCAACATTGGTAACCAAATGTTATTTAGAAATACAGGTAAAAACATGGTGTTTGAAGAAACCACCATTGAAGCAGGATTAGAAATGTCCAAACTTAATTACCCTGGAGGGGTGATGGACCGGGTAGCATGGGCAACAATGTTTTTTGATTACGACAATGATGGCATAGAAGATTTATATATTGTAAGTGGTTTCCTTAACCTACACGAAACCGAAAGAGCATTTGATGTACCTCCAGAAATGCGCCTCCAACCCAATGTTTTGATGAGAAATAAGGGCGACTTAACATTCGAAGATAAATCTAAAATAAGCGGTGCTGATGACGATGGAATTGGAAGGGGTGGGTTCTACTTAGACTACAACTTAGACGGATGTCTTGATATATTTATAACCAATCTTGATGGCAAAGCAAAGCTTTTCCAAAACACATGTAGCAAAGATAATAACTGGCTGATAATAAATCCAGTAGGTACAGTTTCAAATAAAGATGGCATTGGAACCCGTATAAAAATAATTTCCGACGGAAAAAGTCAAATAAGAGAAATTGCTGCCGGCTCTAGTAGCATGGGACAAAACATGATGGAAGCCCATTTTGGGTTAGGACAAGCAAAAACAGTAGATAGCATCACTTTAAATTGGCCGAGTGGAATTGAGCAAACTCTAACAGACGTCAATGTGAATCAAATATTGGAAATAATAGAAAAGCGATAATTCGAGCCTATAATTCAGGCTCAACCGCACCTTTAAAATATTCTTCCTTAGGACTATATACTCGCCAAGATAGAGGCCAAGATTTTATTAATATATGATATTCGGTATTCTTTTGAGGATCGGGTGCCAATGATACATATATATATGCCACTAAAGCCAATAGAAGGCCCGGAATGATAAGAATTGGTCGCAACCAAGGTATTTTTATCCATGCAGAACTTGATAGCATTAGCAACGACCATACCGCAATCCAAACAAGATCCAATATCATCAAGATCATCATACCCCAAACAAAAACACAGCCTCCTTTCAAAAGAAATCCTACTGTACCTTTTAGAACTAACTCAAAAGGCCAAACAAGCGTAGAAATAGCCGAACAGCAATTCTTCATAACAAACATTGCAAACAAAGTTAACATGTCTGAAGGGGCAAACTTCAGTGCATATCTTAGTCTTGCTTTTATATCTTGAGCATCCCACCGCCAAGTCATTACTAAACTCCGATAATATTTATTTATTTCACTATTTAACCAATTGTGCTAATTCTATCACTTAATTTAAACTTGCAGTTAAAATTCTTGTGGCAAAATAAATGTAAATTAATAAGGGATATACAATGACCAATAAAAAACATAAAGTTGCAATAATAGGCTGCGGTCGAATGGGACAACACTATGCTCAAGCCTATAGAGCTTACCCCGATACAGAAATAGTAGGTATTGTTGAACACAATCCAGAGCGACTCAAAGCAGTCGGCGAGCGGTTTGAAATTCAAAATCTATATGCTAACACAGAAGAATTACTTAACGATATCGTACCAGATATAGCAGCTATAATAACACCTAGTAAATTCTATAAAGATGCAGTAATTGCTTGTGCAGAAGCGGGTGTTAAAGGTATTTCTACTGATAAACCAATTGCTGCAAAATTATCCGATGCAGATTTAATGGTTGAAACATGTACGTCAAAAGGAATAGTTTTAGCTGGAGGCAACTTACAGCGAGCTATGCATGAAATACAAGAAGCCGCTCAAAGAATACGTGACGGAAAATATGGAGAAATAATAGGTGCATCAGTAAACGGATTTGGTGGAGAAATTTCAGGAGGAGGCTGTCAAGCAATATCTGTTTTGAGATTACTGACAAATTCAGAAATCGAGGAAGTTATGTGTTGGGGAACTCATGTGGATGTTATAAAAGGAAACGCAGATAGGCAACAAGCTATAGAAATATCAAAAGCAGCGATAAATCAAGAAGAAGACACCGGAATTGTAATAAACGGTAGATTTACTATGCAAAACGGCGTAAATACAAATGTATTCGGTACAGCCACTCCATATGGAGGAGTTGATGTTTGGTCTGATTCGTCTTTGATTAGATGGAACTGGGGACCACCACAAATTTTTCAAGGATTTGATAATAATGGAAACAGAATCGAAATTGAAACAAATTATAAACCCTATGAATTTAGTGAATTCAGCTACTTAACAGGATCTATAAGATCCTTCATCAGAGCCATTGAAACAGGGTCTGAACCATGGATTACAGGTCACGATCTTAGGCAAGCGCTTGAAGCTGCGATAGCGTCCAAATTGTCAGCTCAACTAGGAAGTGTACCTATAAAATTACCTTTAGAGAACCGGTCTCATTCACTTTTACCACGCCCCTATCGCTGGATTGGTGGTGACGAGACAGGAAGATATCAATCCGTAGATGAAGCAAGAAAAGAAATTCCGGATACAAACTAATAACATCTATATGTGAATGAGTAATGGCTGATAGCAAAAATAAAATAGACCTGTTAAATCGAAACGTATACGATCATATATCAAAATTGGCAATCCCTTATGATGTAGTTCAATGTAAAGAAGAATATGCTGACACTTACTTGTTTTGTGAAAAATATGACTTTCCAATTGAATATTGTGCCAACACGATATTATTATCTTCTAAAAAACCACCTGATTATCATGTAGCCTGTGTGCTTCAAGGAGACAAAAAACTTGATGTTAACAATAAGGTACGTAAATTCATGAACTCTTCCAAAGTTTCTTTTGCTTCGCATGAAGAAACGGTCTCTTTGACAAATATGAAGTCGGGTGGAGTAACTATATTCGGTTTACCAAATTCAATAGATGTATATGTAGATAGTGAGGTAATGAAACAACCATATTTAATATTTGGCTCAGGAAACAGAAATGCCAAAATTATAATAGAGCCGAATTATTTAAATCAGATACCCAACATAAAATTAATAGAAAATATAACCAAATAGTTATATAGGTGGGAATAATGCTACCCAATTATAACTATATAGAGGTGCTATATGGCAAAAACCAAAAATATATCCGCAATTAAAAATAAAATCGACTCATATGTAAATGATGTAAAATGGCGTTGCATAGGTCCTCCACGGGGAGGTAGGGTAATTGCAGTTGCTGGTGACCCAATTGAAGACCAAGTCTTTTATTTTGGAGCGTGTGCAGGAGGCGTATGGAAAACATACGACGGCGGTACTTATTGGGAAAATATATCTGACGGATTTTTTACATCTGCATCTGTTGGAGCCTTAGCGGTATCAGAATCTAACCCTAACACGATTTATGTAGGAACAGGCGAATCGTGTATTCGGGGTAATTTAGCTCACGGAGATGGAGTATATAAAAGTAATGATTTTGGCAAAACATGGGATAATATTGGCCTCAAAGAAACAAAACATATTGCACGTATCAGAATTCACCCCAAAAACCCTGACATAGTTTATGTGGCAGCATTCGGGCATGCATTTGGATCTAACAAGGAAAGAGGTGTTTACAAGTCCATAGACGGTGGTAAAAACTGGAAACAAGTTTTGTTCAAAAGCGAAAAATCTGGTGCAATAGATTTATCTATGGATCCAAGCAATCCAGATGTAATGTATGCATCGATATGGGAAGCAATAAGAAAACCTTGGAATTTTTCCAGTGGCGGTAAAGACTCTGGAATTTATAAGACAGTTGACGGTGGCGAAACATGGACAGAAATCACTGATAACCAAGGACTACCAAGTGGTATAAAAGGCCGGATAGGCGTCACTATTTCTCCAGCACAACCAAAAAGAGTATGGGCTTTGATTGAAGCCGAGAATGGAGGTTTATATAGATCAGATGACAGTGGTGAAACATGGTCATTAGTGAGTGCCAATAGAGCTTTGTTGCAAAGACCTTGGTATTATAGCCACGTGTTTGCTGATCCCAACAATGAAGACACGGTTTGGGTACTAAATTTCAAAGCCTGGAAATCAACAGATGGTGGATCGAATTTCAATCACGTTAGTACGCCTCACGGAGATAACCATGAACTTTGGATAGATCCTAAAAACAGTAATCGCATGATAGAAGGAAATGATGGAGGTGCTTGTGTAAGTTTTAATGGGGGAAATTCTTGGTCAAATATCTATAACCAAATGACTTCACAATTCTACCACCTCACAACAGACAACCAATTTCCGTACAGAGTATATGCAACTCAACAAGACAACTCAGCTATTAGCGTCCCAAGTAGGTCGATGAAAGGTGCAATATCATGGAATGAATGTTATTCAGTTGGTAGTTCAGAGAGTGGTTACATTGCTGTTAAACCGAATAATCCTAATATTGTATACTCAGGTGCTATTGGAAGTTCTCCAGGTGGAGGAGATTCTTTGTTGCGATACGATCATTCAACTGATCAGGTTAAAATAGTATCTGTTTGGCCTGAAATAGGCTGGGGCGAAGGTCCTAAAGACCATAAATATAGATTCCAATGGACTTACCCAATAATTATTTCGCCACATGACCCAGAAACTCTATTCGTTGCAGCAAATTTTGTATTCAAGTCAACTGATTCTGGTGATAGCTGGGAAAAAATAAGCCCCGATTTAACCAAATGTGACACGTCAAAAATGGATCCTTCAGGAGGTCCATTAACTCTTGACACAACATATGTTGAACACTACGGCACAATATTTTCATTCACAGAATCTCCACACCACCCCGGTGTGTATTGGGCAGGTTCTGATGATGGTAAATTACATATCTCTAAAGATTTCGGCAAGGAATGGACAGACATAACTCCTGATATCCTACCGGAGTGGTCCAGAATAGATGTTATCGAAATATCCCCGCACGATCCCGAAACAGTCTATTTATCAACGACCAAATACAAATTTAACGATGAATCCCCATACATCTATAAAACAACCGACAATGGTAAAAGCTGGACCAAGATTACTGAAGGGTTGCCTGAAGACGAATTTACTAGGGTCATAAGAGAAGACCTGAAAGTACCAGGCCTTTTATTCACAGGTACTGAAAATGGGATATATTTTTCAACAAACTCAGGTAAATCATGGAGTTCACTGCAAAGCAATTTGCCACATGTACCAATCACCGACATGGTAATAAAAGAAGAGGAAATTGTGGTATCGACAAATGGAAGGTCATTTTGGATTTTAGATAATCTGAACTTGGTTCGTCAAATATCTAAACTTGCTGATTCCAAATCTAACTATTTATTTAAACCTGCTGACACCTACAGGATCACTCCTCCAATGGGTTCAGACGGTTCAACTGGAATGGATTTAGGATCAGGGAAAATATATAACCTTGGTATAGGAACTACTGGAACGTTTTATGAGACACAAAATAAAGATGGGTCTAAACATCGTAAAATGCTTGATAGTGGTGAAAACCCTGTAACTGGAGTTGTAATAAATTATTTATTGGATATAACTTCTAACGAAGATTTAACAATAAATATTTTAGATTCAAATAAGAAATCAATCGTCTCTTTTAGTTCAAAAGATGCTAATGCAACCAACAGCCAAAATCTGCGACCCAAAAATGGCATGAATCAATTCATTTGGGACATGCGCTATTCTGGTCCAATAGCTCTTGAAGAAAACAAGGATGCACAAGACAATACTGTGGGACCATTAGCCCCTCCAGGTGAATATCATATAGAGCTAGTTACAGGAAACCAACATTTCATTCAAAAGTTCAAACTTTTGAAAGACCCTCGTATTCCGACCACCCAAAGTGACTTTGAGCAGCAATTCAAACTACTTAGAGATATCGGTGAAGCCATAACTAAAACCCACTCATCTGTGAATTCAATAAGAGAAATTAAAACCCAAATAAACTATTGGAAAACTAATTTACCAAATTCTGGGGATCACAAAAAAGTTTTGTCACAAGTAGAATCAACAACAAAAGCTTTATTAGAAATCGAATCCAATCTAGTTCAAATAGGCATCAGTAGGCCAGGAACTGATAGATGGTTAGATAGATGGAATGTACCAGGTAAAATTAGCGATAAATTAACTGAACTAATAGCGGTTGTTGCAAGTGCTGATTCTAAACCAACAAAACAAGCTGTCGAGGTTTTCAGTGGTTTATCAATTAACTTAGAAAGACAACTTGAGAATTTTGAAAGGGTTAAAAAAACCAATATTGAACCATTAAATCAATTGATAAGAGAATTAAACATTGACCCTATTCCACTTAGTCAATGAAACATGGTTCAAAACAGCATGCTAACTTAGGTAACATTACAAGCGCTGATTTAATAGTCAGAACAGGATATCAAATAGGTAAAGCTCCTGTTTTAACGCTGATGGCTGCGCAATTGAATGCTAATGAAGTAGTATTAGCGTTAATTGTATCAATCTCAACCATTTCCGGAATGGTTTTAAAACCACTAATAGGATTTTTATCTGATAATTTAGGACGGAAATTATGGCTTTTACTTGGAAGCCTGATATTTGTAATAGTGCCATTCCTGTATGTATTTGTAGAAACTCCTACACAACTTATTGGGCTTCGAATTTTCCACGGTATCTCAACAGCTATTTATGGGCCAGTCACTTTAGCTTATGTAGCAGAAATTAGATACAACAGATTTGGACGCAATTTCGGTATATTTTCATTAGCAAGAAACTCAAGCTATATAATTGGGCCTCTAATAGGAGGGTGGCTGCTTTTAAGTTACGATCCGGTACATATTTACACAATCATTGGTCTAATAAGTATCCTTTCCTTCATACCCTTAATATTTTTGAGCGAACATAATCAATCAACTACACCCACAACACATACCTCATATCAAGCTTCAGAAACTCTGTCTTCTGACCAAAATCGAAAATTTGATGCTCTACCTGATAAACCAAATAGTAAATATAAGCATAATAAACTAACTAGAACTATAATTTCATTAACTGAATTAAGTAATAAATCTATCTGGATTGCTGGAGGTTCAGAATCACTTGGTCTTATGGCAACTTATGGAGCTAAGGTATTCGTACCACTAAACATAATAGTAACACAAAATAACGTTTTCACAGCTGCTACATTTATTGCTATACAACATGCTACCCAAATGGTTATTTCTGCATTTTTCGGAAAACTATGGGATAAAACAGCATATATTTATGGCATTTATCTCGGCATAACTTTTTTGGGCATTGGCATAAATTTGATACCTTTAGTTGGGTATTCGTCTATTTCCATTCCAATAACCGCAATTATTATCGGTATCGGGATGGGGTTTATTCAACCTTCAGCAAGCGCATATATAGCAACTAATGTAAACAAAAATTCTTTAGGGCTTAGTATAGGTTTTAGTGGCACTCTCAAAAATATGTCGAAGATCTTGGGGCCGATCTTTTTAGGGGTATTAATTACTTATTTCGGTTATACAAATTCCTTGCACATTCTAGGTATTGGAACCATTTTGGGAATAATACCTATAGTATTTATACTTAAAATAGTAAAATAAAATACAGCATGATTTTACGCTGATAAACACCTATTTTGTTTATCTTCAAATGGCTCTTTATAAAAGCAAGTTGTACTTGTAGTAATGAGTGTTATTTTGATATATTTATATTGCTTGAAGTGTATTAAAAGGATATTGATTTGTTGGAAATTGACGAACTATTGGTCGGAATTGAACTATCCGACATGAAAGCTAATATGTCTGATATAAGTGATGAATCCCATCTACATATCGTCAATAAGACCCGTTCATTTGTGGTTGATTCAATCACTAATAACTACATTATCCGTGACAATGTAGATTTTCCAATTTATAGAAAATAACCCTATTGCTATATGTCAGTTAAAAAAGTTCTTAGTTATTTAAATATACTCTTAGCAAATCAGATAATAGATCCAGAGGTTACAAATATATATGTTTGAACACGATATTTTAATAATCGGAGCCGGACTTGCAGGACTTCGAGCTGCTGTAGAAGGTGTTCGCAAAGGCATGAATGTTGCGGTCGTTTCAAAAGTTCATCCCGTTCGAAGTCATTCTAATGCTGCTCAAGGAGGAATCAATGCTCCTTTAACCGATCGCGGAGATGATTGGGAAGGACACGCATACGATACTATTAAAGGCTCTGATTTTTTGGCTGACCAAGATGCAGTAGAAATGATGTCTAGAGAAGCCGGTGAAGCAGTAATTGAATTAGAGAGAATGGGAGTTATTTTCACAAGAGGAGAAGATGGCAAACTAGGAAGTAGACGTTTTGGAGGACAAAAGGTAGCAAGAACGTTCTTTGTAGGAACAATCACTGGCTCAGCATTATTACATGTTCTGTATGAACAATCGGTTAAGCTAGGTTTAAATGTATATGAAGAATGGTTTGTTACCAAACTCATATTGGAAGATGGAGTTTGCAGAGGAGTAGTAGCTTATGATATTAAAAATGGACAGCTCCATACTATCAAAGCTAAGGCTGTTATTATGGCTTCAGGTGGAAATGGCAGAGTGTTTGAACCTTCTACCCAAGCACTGATTTGCACTGGCGATGGAATCGCACTGGCTTATAAAGCCGGCGTACCTCTTATGGATATGGAAATGGTGCAATATCATCCCACCACTTTAGCTAGAACAGGAATATTGATGTCTGAAGCAGCAAGAGGAGAAGGAGCATATTTGTTAAACTCAAATGGGGAACGTTTTATGGAAAAGTATGCCCCAGATTATATGGAATTAGCTTCTAGAGATGTCGTTTCAAGATCAGAACAAACTGAAATCGATGAAGGTAGAGGAGTAGATGGTAACGTTCTTCTAGACGTCAGGCATTTAGGGAGAGATTATATTGAAAAAAGACTTGGGTACCTCCAAGAAGTGGCATCAGAATTTTTAGGTATTGATATGGCTGAAAAACCTGTTCCTGTAAGACCCGGTATGCACTATATTATGGGTGGTATAAAAACTGATCTAAATGGTTTGACAGAAATACCAGGTTTATATGCAGCTGGTGAATGTGCAAATGTAAGTGTACACGGTGCTAATCGGCTAGGAGCAAATTCACTGCTAGACACAGTGGTTTTTGGACGACGAGCTGCAGAACACGCGACTGAATATATAAAATCAGTAGGTACTAATTCAAAGTCGGAAAATGATTTAAACCTTGAAAAAGATAGATTACAGTCTCTACTTGACAGACCAAAAGGCGAAAATATAGCGAAAGTCAGAGAAGACATGGCACTAGGTATGACTAAAGGAATTGGTGTATGGCGAGATCAAAAATCAATTGAAGGTGCTTTACACAATTTAAAAAATATTAAAAATAGATTGCAGAATATCTCAGTAGAAGATAAAGGTAAATCTTTTAACACAAACTTAATTTTTGCTCTAGAATTGGAATTTATGGTTGATAACGCAGAAGCTATAATTTACGGAGCATTAACTAGAAAAGAAAGTAGAGGTGCACATTTCAGGACTGATATGCCTGATAGAGATGATAAAAATTGGCTAAAACATACATTAGTCTATCATGATAACACTTATGAAAATAATGTAAGAGTGGAAACCTCTCCTGTAACAATAACAAAATGGAAACCAGTAGAAAGGGTTTATTGATGAACGTTAATCTAAAAATAAAAAGATTCGATCCCACAGACTCTTCAAAAAACTCTTGGTGGCAAGAATATGATGTAGATATCCACAAGGACTCAACAGTTTTAGATGCATTGATTCACGTAAGAGAATATGAAGATACTTCCTTGGCATTACGATGTGCCTGTAGAGCCTCTATTTGTGGCTCTTGCGGAATGAAAGTTAATGGAAGCGCTAAGTTGGTATGCAAAACAAGGGTTGTTGAAATTGCTCCCAATTCTGAACAAATTGTTGTTGAACCTATGGGAAACCAACCAGTAATAAAAGATTTAGTAGTTTCATTAGATACATTTTTCAATCAAATCAAAAGAGTTAAACCTTACCTGCAACCAGACCATATACCTGAAACAGGAGAATATATAGCTTCTAATGAATCAATGGAAAATCTGCTTACAGCTATGAACTGCATTATGTGTGGTTGCTGTGTATCTGATTGTACTGTTTTAGAAGTTGATGACAATTTTATTGGACCAGCTGCACTAGCAAAAGCATGGAGATTTGTTGACGACCCAAGAGACTCAAAAAAAATCGATAGGTTGAAAGATTTAAACGACGAAGATGGCGGATTTTGGGATTGCACTAGATGTATGCAATGCGTCGAAGTTTGTCCTAAAGGCGTCGACCCAATGGATAGGATAATGGAACTCAGAGATATAGCTTTAACTAATGGTTTAGATAATACATACGGTGCCAAACATGCAAAAGCAGCTAGTAACCATATTGAACATAGTGGTCGGATTGATGAATTCAGATTACCACTAGAAAGTAAAGGAATATTTAACATCAAGGAAATCGTAAAATTGATGCTTCCAGGACTTAGATTTGCATTGAAAAAACGAGCTCCATCTCCTATACATTTCAAAAATCCCAATCAAAAATTCGTGAAAAATCTTTTCAAAAAAGTAGAGAAATAAATATGAAATATGCATTTTTCCCTGGATGTGTCTCAAGAGGTGCATGCCCTGAATTATTTGTATCAACAATGGAAGTCTGTTCTATTTTAGGAATAGAGCTTGATTATGAATCTATGAAAGGAGCCTCTTGTACTGGTTCGGGAATACTACAAGAAAAAAACCAAAAACTTGGAGACACGCTAAATGCTAGAAATTTTGCATTAGCAGAAAAGTCAGGCAATCCTCTACTTACTATCTGTAGTACTTGCCAAGGAGTAATGTCCCAAGCAAACAAACGGATGAAAGACAATCCAGAATACCTCAAAGAAATCAACGAGTCATTAGCTGAAGAAGGTTTAGAATACAGTGGCAATCTAGAACCGAAGCACCTGCTATGGGCGATAATTGAAGACATCGGGATAGACAAACTTAAATCATTAGTCAAACATCCGCTGAAAGGATTAAAATTTGCTCCATTTTATGGTTGTTATATTGTTAGACCAAGTACTGCATTAGACTTTTCAGGACACCCAGAAAGAGAAACTTCTCTTGAAACAATAATTGAAGCTGTTGGAGCAGAAGTTACTGATTTTACTGGCAAAAACCTTTGCTGTGGTTTTCCTATACTAATGATAAATGAATCAAATTCAGTAAACATGGTTGCAAAGCATACAGATGAGGCCAAAAATAATGGTGCTGATGCTATGGTCACACCCTGCCCATTATGCCACCTAAATCTTGACGGATATCAACCTCAAGCCTCAAAAGCTGCTGGTCATACAATAGGCCTTCCTATTTTACATCTACCTCAAATGTTGGGGTTATCGTTAGGTATTGACCCCAAAGCTTTAAAATTAAATAGGCATATCATATCCTCAGAAAAGATTTTATCCCTCTTATTTGTTAGACCGTAATATCCATTGTCAAGCATGTACTCAAATTTGCAATTTATTTGTCATAAACAGGACCGATAGTTGGAAAAAAATATTATCATCTTATCTCTTTCAATCAATGAGACAAAGATAATATCTTCAAAATTAAAAGAAGTTTCATTGGTATCCATAAATCTCTGGGACGATTTAGTTAAATCTCCAATAATTACAAGCAACTTTGATGCTTTGATAATTACTGGTTCAGAAGATTTTCTTAAAGAAAACAACTCGGATCTTAAGATACCAACCAACCTACTCACAACTACAAAATCAGCTTTAATGAATGACATGCCAATTTTAGGAATCAACCTAGGAATGCATGTTATTAATTTGGCATTGGGGGGCAAATATCCTAAATTCACCCCACCAGTTGTCCCAAACGAATCAAATCAGAAACGGAAGGACATCTTCATATCACCTGGAAGTAAGTTAACTACAATAATTGGATATGCTGGATTGATGAGAATCGGGCAACCAAACTCTTACGGAATATCAATTACTGAAAAATCTGACATCCTAAGGGCAAGTTGTTATTCAGTTGAAAATGGGATAATTGAAGCCTTTGAAAGCGACGAACATAATTGGGTTTTAGGAACTAGGTTTGACCCATTCGGACCTCATATACCCCCTAACTTCGAACATATTATAGAATCTTTTTTAAATACTTAAAAACTATAAAAGATATAGGTTTCAATTCTTATGAAATACTTTCATCTAGCCTTTTCTTTATAGTAGCTTTTGGATGTGCACCTACTAACTGGCCAGCTACTTCGCCTTTTTCAAATATTGTAAGATTAGGTATTCCTCTAATTCCGTAGTTACTAGCTAAATTCGGATTCGAATCAACATCAATCTTAGCAAATTTGATTTTACCATCATATTCTTGCGCTAATTCTTCCAAAATCGGAGCAATCATCTTACAAGGACCACACCATTCAGCCCAAAAGTCGACCACTACTGGTACCTCTGAACCTAAAACTTCTTCATTAAAAGTCTGTTCTGTTACATTAACAGGACTACTCATTTTTCACCTCTCAACAAAATTTTTTAAACTGAAATTGAAGAAAGTTCCCTTAATTTATCTACCAAGGGAACAATAACCGATAATAAATAATCAACATCTTGTTTTGTATTTTCATAACCAACGGTAAATCTAACACTACTTTGAGCAATTTCTGCAGATTGGCCTGTAGCTAATAAAACATGAGAAGGTTCTAAAGAACCTGAGGTACATGCACTACCACTAGAAGCAGATATACCTGCTAAATCCAAACCCAATAAAATTGATTCTCCCTCTAACCCATGGAAAGATATATTAGCATTATTTACAAGTCTCTTCGTCGGGTGTCCATTTAAGGTCGTTCGCGGTATGTTTTCTAAAATCCTAGATGTTATTTCATCTCTCAATAATTTACAAGAATTTTTAGTTTCAGATAAATTTTGTATAGCCAAGGACAAAGCTATAGAGGAACCAACTATGTTGGCTACATTTTCAGTACCAGACCTACGTTGATTTTCTTGCCCTCCGCCGACTATCAAAGGTTCGAATGGAGTACCTCTACGAATATATAATGCACCTATCCCTTTAGGTCCATAAAATTTGTGCGCACTGAGACTAAGTAAGTCTACTCCTAGTTCATTAACATTAACTTCTTCCGATCCTACTGCTTGTACCGCATCGGTATGAACCAATATCTTGGTATTAAGTTTATTGGATTTTTCTTTAACTACCCGAGCAATATCTTTAATTGGTTGAATAGAACCTATTTCATTATTAGCCATCATTATGCTAGTTAATATAGTATCTTTTTTAATAGCCCTACCCACATCATCAGGATCAATTAAACCATATTTATCCACTGGCAAATATGTAATCTCAAACCCTAGATCCTCTAATTGTTGACATGCATGCAAAACAGCATGATGTTCGATGCTGCTGGTTATTATATGGTTACCCATAGAGCGTAATGCTGCTGCAGTCCCTTTCAAGGCAGCATTATCTGATTCAGTACCACCGGATGTGAATATGATATCTCTGGTCCTCGCCCCGATTAAATGAGCGACATTTTCTCTCGACTCATCTATTGCCCGTCTTGACTCTTGTGCAAGAGTATATATGCTCGATGGATTTCCATAATATTGTTTCATGTATGGAATCATTTGCTCTAAAACTTCTTCCCTTATAGGAGTCGTAGCTGCATGATCCATGTAAACTAATTTCGGTTCAACAGTCATTTTTTTTGCCTGATAAATACATATATATAACGTTAGATTTTATCATTTCCCCAACATACATAAAACTGATAATTCAAAATTCTGCATACATTAATCCAATAGTCGGTTCGATTCTAACTGCGCTAGTCTTATAACTTTTTGTAACGGAATATTTTCCTCTACTGCTATTCTTCTACAATCCTCATATTCAGGATAAACATCTATTACTTTACCATCAACGATTTTTAATTTGACGTTTATTTCACCAAATTCAGTGTTGATTTTTTGAATTTTTCTGTCAGCCTCATATCGGGAAATACTTGTTACCCTAATACCAAATGTACTAGTTTCTTTCATCAGAAGGTGAGCTATTTTTTCTTCAAGACCAACAGGCAAAATACAAGATATTTTTACGGCCGGCCTATTTTTTTTCATATAAATAGGGGATGTCCAGACATCTAAAACACCTGAGTCAAAGAGTCTTTCTTGAACATATCCAATTAACTCCGAGCTCATATCATCTATATTCGTTTCAAGTAATGAATATTTATTGGTTACTGAATTTGACATGCTCTCTCCCATCCAAATTTCAACTACATTAGGATACTTTTCAATATCTCTTGTTCCTAACCCAAACCCTGTTTCCATTACATTCATGATTGGATCCGAAAATTCAGCCAATGTGGTAGCCAAAGCTACACCTGTAGGAGTAATCATCTCTATTGAATCCTCAAAGTAATTACTATTAGTTAATAACTTAGAATTTGACATCTTAATCAATTCTAGAACCGCAGGAGCAGGTATAGACATTAATCCATGTCCAGATTTAATGAATCCACACCCTGCAGGCAAAGCAGAACAAAACATCCTATCTATTTTAAGTGACTCAAAACCAGATACTACACCGACAACATCAATAATAGTATCAATAGAACCTAATTCATGTAATTCAACTTCATCTGATCCGTGAACTATTTGCTCAGCTTTCAATAGATTTTTAAAGGTCAATAGAGCTTTCTTACGCACAGAAGAAGTTAAGGGAGAATCCTCAATAATTTTGATGAATTGTTTGAAAGTGTAAGAATCTGATAGCAAAACCTCTTTCAATGGACTCAATCCAATACCAGAAACCCCTTTACGAGTTCCTTTATAAAATTCCAATTCTATTTTACCGATGTTTAAAGAATTTAATTGTTCATTTATAAAATCGACATCTGCACCTAGGTCAATCAAAGCACCTAAAAGCATATCCCCGGATATTCCTCCAACAGCTCTTATATATGCATATCTTTCAATCATTTTCCCTGCTTATCACTATTTAGTATTTTTGAGTCAAATATTGTAGTAGCTGCATCATATATATTATCGACTTTTATCAACTCTATTGCTTTCAGGTCAACATCAGCAATGTCCTTAACACCATGATTTGGAAGAAGTAATCTTTTGAAACCCAATTTTGTGGCATCGCTAATTCTTTTTCCCATATAGGGAACTTGTCTAATTTCTCCTGCTAATCCTACTTCCCCTATGATAGCTAGATGAGACTTTAAAGGTTCATTGAGCAAACTTGAGATTATAGCCATTGATATTCCTAAATCACCTGCCGTTTCAGATACCTTGAAACCTCCTGTGACATTAACTATTAAATCTTGTGAGGCAACATTCAAACCAAGTTTCCTATTCACTACAGTAGTCAACAACAAAATCCTGTCTAAATCTACTCCTGTTGAAATTCTTCTAGGCACTGGGGAATATGATTTGCTAGTTAGTGCTTGAATTTCTACAATTATCGGTCTAGTACCATGCAGAGCAATTATCATACTTGATCCTACGTGATTAGAATTTATATCTGACAGAAAAGCCTTACTTGGGTCTTCCAAATCATTTAAACCATTTTTATCCATTGTGAAAATTGCTATCTCATTCGTTGAACCAAACCTATTCTTGATACATCTCAATATTCGGTTTATTCCTAAACGTTCACTTTCCATATACATAACAGTATCAACCATATGCTCAAGTACCCTCGGCCCTGCAATATCACCCACTTTTGTAACATGTCCAATCAATATAACGGGTGTATTTTTGCTTTTCGCCCAATGCGTAATTCGACTCACAGAACTCTTAAGTTGATTGATGCTGCCTTGGGGTGATTCAACGGAGTCATCATACAATGTATTTACTGAATCAATGACTACTGTCTTAGGCTTTAATCCATCTAATTGATTTAAAATATAATTAATATCAGAAGTTTCCAAAACATACATACCATTACCTGATATACCCAAACGTTTGGACCTAGACTTTAATTGTGAACCAGATTCTTCTCCTGATATATAAGCTACTTTGTTGTTTTCTGAACAAATTTGGCTTGATATTTTCAGTAATAAAGTCGATTTCCCTACTCCAGGGTCACCTGCAATAAGAGTGACACTACCAGGAACTAAACCACCTCCAAAAACCATATTCAGTTCTGGAGAAAAAAATTTATACCGAGAATCTTCTTTATCATAGATTTTTGATAATTCGATTGTTGGTTGTGGATTATCAAATCCAAACGAAAATTTTACATCACTACTAACAGGAGTTTCTTCCAGACTACCCCATTCACCACAACTGGAACATTTACCCTCCCACCTGAGTGCAATTCGTTCACAATTGTTACATTTGTATTGGAATTCTGGCATTAACTTAATTTTTATTTTCAAATAACCAATGGTAGTTACAATCGGACATGAAAAGAAACTTAAACAACATCAACAGGTTTTAAAAATAAATGACTAATATAAAATTATTGGATTCAATTAAGTTTTTTGTTTAGGAGCTACAGGTATCGGCGATTCACATCTCACTTGAATCTCGCCATCATCGCTCAAATCAACAACAGCTGTATCTCCAGGGCTAAATTCACCTGCCAAAACTGCATCAGACAATTTATCTTCTACATGGTCTTGTATCATTCTGCGTAAAGGCCTTGCTCCGAAATGAGGATCGTATCCTTTTTCAGACAACCAATCCTTAGCCTTATCCGTAACTTCCAGAGTTATAGCTTTTTCAAATAATCCAACCGAAACTTCATTCAACATTAAATCTACAATTTCTTTCATATGCGATTTACTAAGAGCATGAAACACAACGGTACCATCTATCCTATTTAGAAATTCAGGACGGAAAAACTTCTTAATTTCATCTAAAACATTTGACTTCACTCTTTTATATGTAGCTTGTTCTTCTTCATCTTCTAGTGCTTTAGTTGAAAAACCTAGGCTTTTGTCCTGATTTATCAAATCAGAGCCTATGTTACTAGTCATCACCACTATAGTATTACGAAAATCAACTTTCCTACCTTTCGCATCAGTCAAGTGGCCATCATCAAAAATTTGTAGCAGTATGTTGAACACTTCAGGATGCGCTTTTTCTATTTCATCCAAAAGTATTACAGAGTAGGATTTTTTCCGTACAGCTTCAGTCAATTGACCACCTTCGTCATAACCAACATAACCGGGAGGTGCTCCAACCAATCTAGCTACGGAATGACGTTCCATAAATTCAGACATGTCTACTCTAATCACAGAATCTTCACTACCAAAAATAAATTCAGACAATTTTTGCACTAAATAAGTTTTACCCACTCCGGTGGGACCTGAAAATATAAACACTCCTACTGGCCGTTTGGGGCTTTTCAATCCAGAACGTGCTCTCCTTACTGCTTTAGACACCTCAACTATTGCTTCATCTTGTCCGACAACCTTTTCTTTCAACTCAGATTCCATATTTATGAGCCTTTGTGTTTCTGTGGCAGACAATCTTTGCAATGGAATACCCGTCCACATACTTACGACTTCTTCTATATGCTCAGCCCCAACTATAGGCATTTCAGCCTGTTGCTTTTCTTGCCAATCCTTCTCCATTTTTTCTATTTTTTTCACCAATTTGACTTCTTTGTCTCTTAGTTCAGCTGCCTGTTCATATTGTTTACCAACAATAGCTTCATCTTTTTGCATTTTTAATGAATCCAGTTCTTTCAAAGCTTCTTTCAATGGTTTTGGTATTGCCCCAAAATTTATTCTCACCCTTGAAGCGGCTTCATCTATTAAATCGATAGCTTTATCAGGCATAAAACGATCAGATATATATCTAGCAGCCATATTAGCAGCAACCATTACAGCATCTTCACTTATATCCAGTTGGTGATGCTCTTCGTACCTTCCTTTAACTCCTTTCAATATATCAACAGTATCTTCAACATTCGGTTCATTAACACTTACGGGTTGAAATCTTCTTTCAAGAGCCGGATCTCTCTCAATATACTTACGATAATCATCAGAAGTGGTCGCGCCTATACATTGCAATTCCCCGCGAGCCAATGATGGTTTCAATATATTAGCTGCATCCACCGCTCCTTCAGCAGCTCCCGCCCCAACCATAGTATGAATTTCGTCAATAAATAAAACGCAATCACCCGCGGATTTTAATTCTTCTATTACTTTTTTTAGACGCTCTTCAAATTCACCTCTATATTTAGTGCCTGCCACTAAAGATCCCATCTCTAAGGTAACAAGTCTCTTACCCTTTAATGTTATGGGAACATCTTTATCTGATATACGCTGAGCTAGAGCTTCTACTATTGCTGTTTTACCAACTCCTGGCTCACCAACAAGAACTGGATTATTCTTTGTACGCCTGCTTAGTATTTGAGTAACTCTTTCTATTTCCTGGTCTCTACCAACAGTGGGGTCCAGTTTACCTTCCTTAGCTGCAACAGTTAAATCAATACCAAGCTGATCCAATGTAGGAGTACGACCAGTAGCTTTAGCATTGACTGGCTTTGGTTTTGGAGTTCTCTGAACCAACACACGTCCAGTTTCTTCCCTTAATTTTTCAAGATTTATTCCTAGGCTTTCTAACACTCCGGCTGCAACTCCATCCCCTTCCCTCATCAAGCCTATTAATAGATGCTCTGTGCCAATGTAGTGATGACCTAGACGTCTAGCTTCATCAACTGATAGCTCTATAACTTTTTTGGAAGTAGGAGTTAATCCTATTTCTTTGCTTGATCCTTTTTCCTGCCTTTCGATAATAAACTCAACTGCAGACTTTACTTTATCTAATTCAATATCTAAATTAATCAAAACCCTAGCAGCTACACCTTCCGTCTCTCTAACCAAGCCAAGTAGTATGTGTTCCGTACCTATATAGTTATGTTCAAACTTCTGTGCTTCTTCTTGGGCATACGATAAAACTCGCCTAGCCCTTTCGGAAAATTTTTCAAATCTGCTGCTACTTGTCATTTACCACCACCTTAACCAAGATATTAACAAATTTTATATACAAATTCATCTCTTTATAACTCGGTGCCAAAATATTCTTCAACTTGTTTTATACTTAGACCTATCCTTTCTTTATCAACATCTATACTAACAATTTTTACCTTTATCTCATCTCCCTCTTTTACAACTTCCTTTGGATGCTTAACAACATCATGTCCTAATTCAGATATATGAATTAAACCCTCAATTGATTCTTCAATCCTTGCAAAAGCTCCAAATTCCACCAAATTAGTTACAGTAACATCAATTAAATCACCCACATTATACTTGCTGCCTATATTGTCCCAAGGCTTGGGCAACAATCTTTTTATACTCAATCCAATTCTTAAATTCTCTTTGTCGATATTCAATAAATATACTTCTATTGCATCCCCGACCGACACTATTTCAGAGGGAGATTTGACATTAGACCAAGATAATTCGGATATATGAACTAATCCATCAACACCACCAATATCAACAAAAGCTCCAAATTTACTAATCCCAGAGACAATGCCTTGCCTACTTTCACCTTCAACCAAATCATTTATTATTCTGGTTTTATTCGCTTCTCGAATCTGTTTCGAGGCCAATTTTTCAGATAAAACCGAACGGCTTGTGGAACGATCAGCTTCAATAACTTTAACGGAAATCACGTCACCTTTTTCCAATCCATGCTGTTTTATTTCTACATTGTTATTTATATCTGATTCATCTTTGTCAATCTTATCAAATTCAACATTCTGATTCTTATTAACCAACTGAGAAATAGGCACGAAGCAATCTACCCCATGTACGTTTACAATGACGCCACCTTTATTGAAATTAACAACGGCACCTTCTAGAATCTCTCCCGAATTCAAAGCATCTTTCAAGATTACCCAACCAGATTCAGCTAAGGCTTTATCTATTGATAAAAGTACAGATCCATCCGACCTTTCGTCAGACAACACCATTACTGCAACCTCTTTACCTACATCCAAGCTGTTTTCTATATCTGAGCCATCAACATTTAGAGATGCTGATTTCATTTCAGCTATTGGTACAAGCCCTTCAGATTTGCCCCCAAAGCTAAGATAAACACCATTTGGATCAACTCGCATAACAATACCACGAGCAATTTCTCCTTTTTTTAACGGCTTTAAATTATCAGCACTATCTAATAATTCACCCATGTCCATGATGTTATCTTGGTTGGAATCAAAATTAGTCAAATAAATCTCCATACTGTAAGAATCGATTAACCAAATACAAATGAATTATATGGTCACAGATGTTTGGGTGTAAAGATTTAAAATAATCAAAAGTGGCTAAAAGTCCAATTAGCTTAAAGTAACAAATAAACAATCTGCTCTAAAACTATCGAGTATAATTCCATCTTCTATTCAGGCGGTTCATCAATAAATCAAAAACCTCTGGCAGCGACCTATTTTCCCACATCCTCGCGAATGCAGTATCGTGAGCGCTGAGGCGTTTCACTTCCGTGTTCGAGATGGTAACGGGTGGTTCCACTTCGCAACAGCCACCAGAGGAAATTATTATTCAATTATACTCATTTATAATATATTAGGTCAACAAATTAAGAATACATCTAATGATATTTGTTCGCCTTCAAGACCCATTTGATTTTTTGTCAAACCCATCACCTTGGTACAAATTGACCTTGAAATGATTTAATTTTTACTCTTGAATCTGGTATTCTAATATATAAATTATTCTGAAGCACGATACAAAGTATCACGTAAACAACTAAGAGGTGTTTTAATGGTTAATTCTTCTTTAATTCAAGTTACAGATAAAGCAATCGAAGAAATGACAAAGGCAGTATCTGAACAAACAGATAATGGGACCTTACTTCGGTTGATAGCTACTGATGACGGCAATGGCGATTTCCAGTATCAAATGGGTATAGACAAAGAACCAGATAAAACCGATTTAGTTATGCAATTTAAAGATTTAACAATATTAGTTGATGAAAATAGTGCACCATTACTAGATGGTTCTGAAATAGATTATGTTGACGGCCTACACCGTAGTGGATTTGTTATCACAAATCCAAATGCACAATCTGGATGTGGATGTGGCGGTGGTGGAGGCGGATGCGGTGGCGGAGGCGGATGTGGTGGACATGGTGGCGGTGGTGGATGTGCATGTGGTGGTGGTGGTGGTGGTGGATGTGCATGTGGTGGTGGTGGTGGTGGTGGATGTGGA
>CEOQ01076268.1_pt1 | contig 24976 bp, 19 predicted proteins | sample 361351 | NCBI WGS metagenome assembly CEOQ01 (sample SAMEA2619907, study PRJEB7988) | marine metagenome | biome: marine biome (ENVO:00000447); feature: deep chlorophyll maximum layer (ENVO:xxxxxxxx); material: "saline water (ENVO:00002010), including plankton (ENVO:xxxxxxxx)" | depth 60 m | reverse complement strand
GAATTCGACGTAACGATTTCCAATGCCGTGAAGGCACCGCAGTACATTCACGGGGAGACCAGCCTATTCCAGTGGATCGAACAGTATCGTCACGATCCGGCCCCATGGGCAGAGATCGGCAGCGATCTGTTCATCCTTACGGTCCCTAGCCACGAGATAAGAGGCCTTGAGAATCCGGACGAGCTAATGGACTGGTGGGACGATGCCCTTTCCATGGAACACGAGCTCTATGGCTATCTACCATGGCCAAGGGTAGAGAGGGCTGTTTTCGATGCCCAGATATCGGCCGGATGGATGCACTCCGGATACCCCTTCATGGCGCATGACCTCAGCGTCCCCGCAGTCGTCAATGTGTCATATATGAGCGAGAATGGAGACTGGGGAATGTTCCACGAACTGGGTCACAATCACCAGTGGATGCCATCTACTCTACCGGGTACAACAGAAACAGGATGCAACTTCGCCAGCGTCTACCTGATGGAGGAATTAGTGGGCGTGGAGGGTCACGGGGCCGTAGATCCCGAGCAGAGGGCAGCTAGGATGGAGGCTTACTTCGACGACGGCTCGAACATCTCCAACTGGTCAGTTTGGGTCGCTCTCGACACATTCCTGATAGTAAAGGAGGAATGGACCTGGCAGCCCATCACAGATGCTCTGACTGTCTACTATGACCTCCCTGCATCACAGGTACCAAGCAACGACGTGGAGGAGTTCAACGCATGGGTCCTCCATCTTTCGGAAGCATCTGGCTACAACCTGGCACCCTATCACTCTGCGTGGGGTTTCCCCCTGGAGCAATCCACCTTCGACTCGTTGGATCACTTGCCAGTGTGGGTGGAAGACCCTCTCAGAGGGGAATACTTCCAGTATCCTGCAATACTCAGGAATCTCGAAGTCTCCGGAACGACTGCGAACTCGACTACCATCCATTGGGAGACTTATGACAATGGTACAGACATAACCCTAACAATCTACTACGGGACTAGCGATGGCGGAGAGAACCCCTCCTCTTGGTCCGATAGCATTGTTGTGGGCGGGACGGGACTAGGGGACGAGTCCCAGGGGATTACGGGACTTGACTGCTGCGGGACAACCTACCACGCTAGAATCCATGCCTCCAATGGAGACCGGGAATCATGGTTCGGCCCAGTGTCATGGACTACTGACTACCTCCCCGATTGAACCGTCCTCAGTAGACCTTCGATTGAGATGCCCGGGATGTATTTCTCGTGTGCTATGGCTAGGGGGATCCAGACGATTGTGTGGATGGAAGTGGCAAGGAAAGCAGGGGCAAGCGCCAGTCTCGGCTCTCCTTCAAGCACCATCGCCGCTATGCCAAGAACGGCGAAGTGGGAGACGTAAATTGTGAGTGATAGGCGTCCAGATGGCTCAAGGAAGGTCAACTTGTCTCCAAAAGCCGGCTCCCCCCCCCTCGCTTCGGAACCCTCTAGAATCCGCATTGCCAGAACAGCCATTGTTCCCGACACAATTAGGAAGGGCGTGCTAGCAGGGAAGAAGGTCAACACTGCATCGCCCTCTGTAAGGGCCCAATCAACTTCTTCGATCGCCGAAATCAGAATTGTCAAAGCAGTTGCTATTAGCCCCATGATGATGCCTTTCTCCCTTACATCAGGAGACTCCCTTAGATCGTAAACCAAAGTCCCAAGAATAACGTAGAATATCCAAGGTGCGATTGGGTATGTTCCGTTGACAAACAGACGTTCCAGCCATTCAAAAATCCCCTCAGAACCGACTCTTTCGAACCAACCCAATTCTGGTCCCGATGTGTCTCCGAGAACTAAGGGGGAGGCACAAGCGAGTAGCAATATTGCTGATCTGAAGGAGAATGGTATCCTCGACAGTATTGGAGATAGAATCGCCGCAACGGCCAGGAGCGTTAGGACTCCCGGGGTCTGCCATTCGAACCTCCCTCCCCTTTCTACGTTAAGGAATAGGTTGACGATTACTTGGCAGGCCGTCAAGAGTAGGACGCGGGGAACGATCCATCTAACCCAATCCGATCCCGAGAAACCCTGTGCACGCCTCCTCTGGGCACTCATGTACATGCCCCATCCAGAAATTGTTACGAACATGGGTGCTGCCATTCCTCCGAATGCAGCAGCCACAAATGCCATCGGGTCCCCAACGGTTACTCCCTCTGGCGGAATAATTGCAGCAGTATGGACCTCAACCATGCAGAGCACGGCTATTGCACGCATCCTGTCGATGTGCTTCAGTCTCAGAGAAACACACCTCGATAGACAGCTATGCCGCCCGAGTCGTACTAGGGCTCGAAAGAATCCCTTGCGCCCCAACCGATCATTGCAAACGACAAGACATAGAGCATTCCGATACCTCCATGGAGGTAACTCAGGGGAGCCCCTGCATCACCGCCAAGGTTCGTCCAACCCATCACTCCCATGTTGTCGCTTACCGCACCCCTGAAACTCTTTGCATCCTCATCCCCAATCTCGCTGAATGAGTGGATCTCGAATACGGGAAGTACGTCAGTGCTGTTCTCCGAGAAATCCGGACTCATCGAACCGGGGCCTCTCTGATCAAGGTAGAATGTGACCTTCACCTTGCCGTACATCAAGACAGTGGATACTGGCTCTACCTTCATGTCTAGCTCTGCACCAAGGTATACCGGCAGTGCCCCTGGCATAGCATCGACGAAAGTTTCGGATCCGATCAACTTCCCCTGAATCTGGTTATTGGCCGGATCCAAGGTCACGCTGTGTTGTACCATGTCAATTCCCTTGAACGTGGTGTCGCCCAATACTTCCGAGTGTGCTATGGCATAACCAATTAGATTGAGGTCGAATGATGCCTGAGGGTTCGCTACTAGGCCCCCGACCGTTCCACTAAGGACAGTCTCGTTGTTCCCCACGTGGGCCGAGAGTAAGCCTTCAGCTGCCTGCTCTCTGTGGGGTGCTCTCCAAGGAAGGTGCTCTGTCATCCCATAAATCTGGTTCTCAGTGCAATCAACCTCGAATCCTATGAAGCTACCATTCGCGTCATAATCATAGTCACAAAGACCATCCCCGTCGGAGTTGATGTATCCCTGGGAAATCCTCTGGCCCACAGTTTCCCCCCTAGTGCTCATCTTGTACACGGACCTATCTCCTGTACTAACTCCAACTATCCAGGTGCTAGTGGCATCTATCCAAGTGTCATTATCTGGGTCTTCCTCTCCAATGCCGTTCTCCCAGTATCCAGAAACGTTCTCCCAGTATCCAGAACCAAAGTAGGTGTCATTGGTCTCTAGGCTGACCCAGGGGAAGAATCCGAAGTACGTGTTGACCGCATCGTTCCATCCATAGAGCCAGTTGCTAACGGGTTGTGTCGTGTAGGCAGTGTTTCCTGTGACGAAGGTCAGTAGAACCGGCATCACAGTGTCGAAGTAGAAGTTCCCAACCCAGTCCCTCAGGGCATGGGCTGCATCGATGTCGATTCCGTACAGAGTGGCAACATAGGAGTCGTCCCAGACATGTTGTACGCCCTGTGAATCAGGTAATGACAAACCCGAAAGCTCTCCATACATGAAAGATGCGGGGAAAGAGGATTTCAGGCCTATTTCTGGGTCATTTAGAATGAAGTCCGACTTCTCGGCACTCAGGGAAGACATTCCAGCAAAACTCTCCCGGTTCAATCCGATTGGGATGTAGATGCCCCCCAATGGGTCATAGTCGCCGAATGCAGTTAGCCACCATTCGTCGGAGTTCATAGTCCCCTCCCCGCCAACGAGGATCTCTTCGAACTCAGTTGGAGCTCCAAGTAAACCCAATCCAACCCATGGCTCAACATAGCCTGCCAGGCCTCCTATTGGCAGCAGCCCCAATCCGTAAGTGGTCATCGCACCGTAGTAGTCCCCGCTCTGCAGGGGAAGCAGTAGCCCAATTACCATCCCTGGGAGGGGAATTCCGCTAACCTCGAATGAGCTCAGCAGCCCCACGCTCTCGTTGAATAGTAGATTTTCCAATTTATTCGTATTTGGATCTGTCGGCATAGTGCCCCCAATCGCCTGTTCCGATAAACCGCTAACTTCGCTGAACCTCTCCTTCAATAGAGGGGTCTGGTTGTTTATATCCGCTCCTCCTCCGTGCTCGGAGAACTTCGAGGCTGCCAGAGAGTATACGGCCCAGTCCAATGCCGCCATTTCATCGGCCGACCAATGATTGTAACCTAGCAACCCTGCTCTAGCAGGGGTAACTGTGTCACTAGGCGCACCCATTCCTGCGATTAGTACAGGTCCGATGTCACAAGTCAATGCAATGCAATGGTCATATTCATCCTCGGCATAGTAGAATATCGTTTTGAAAACTGAGTAATTGAGTGAAATTTCGCCGGTTGTTGGGTGGGTCTTGGTTGGTACACTCCAAACAGAAGCAGACTGCCCAGTTTCTTGGTATGTTGCACTCAATAGCGCCTCCTCGCCGCTACCGTTGCCGAATCTCGAGCCACCTGCATCAATTGCCATCTCCCCTATGTCTTCGGAAGCCCAAATGCTTGGAGCCCTGTTGGAAAGGTCAAATTCGATCATCTGAGCCGCGAACATTGCCTTTGCGAAAATCTCCCCGTACTCAATCCCTGATCCCATCCCGCCGATTCTCTGGGTGTTCCAAAGGATGTTCACCTGAGTTACGTTCGTGTCTCCAGATACTGAATCGTGTGCTTTTCCATCGTCATCAGTCCAGGTGCAGTTCTCACACCACTCGAACACATCGTACTCGGAGTACGTAATTGATCCGTTTTCATAGTCGAAGTCTAGGATTTCCCTAGTGGTTGTCACTTCGTAGATGAAGGGCCCCATCATATCGTGGGTGGCGTCGGAACCATCCAGGACCTCTTCGGGATTAGTGATTGAGTTGGCGAAGTAGACCCTCTCTGCGGTAGAAACCAGCCATTCGTCGTCATAGTCCGCGGAGTAGTTTTGCTCACCGTTCTCATCTAGTCCGTCATATCCTGCAGCAACAGCTTCCTCTACGCTGCTTTCGATCAGTCCGTCAACCACTCCTGTGAAACCAATTAATATGTTCACCAGTAGCAGCATCGACCCTATTCCAATTGCCAAGTTTCCATTGTTTTCCACGCTATCGCCCGTAATGCCACTGGGATTAGTGAAATAAGGGTTACACTAGGTGATTTGGGACTCACCAAGTAGCATTTTCCATACTTGATGGGACCATCTAACACCCAACAAGTGATGCACTGGACTCCTTCGATAAGGTTCATTTTACTGGGCACGTGGGAAGGCACTGGGACCCGTAGCTCAGTTGGTTAGAGCGCTCGGCTCATAACCGAGTGGTCATCGGTTCAAATCCGGTCGGGTCCACCATTGCGCTATCCTCCGATTTTGACGCATTGGGCGTCCGTCCCGGGCGAAGCCTCAAATACGGTCTTTGCAGAGGATTTTCCGATGAGTACGTCCTTTAGAGCTCCTTTCACTATACTAGCGGTGTACTTCCTCAGCCTTTTGTCGGGCGTTGCGGCGGTTCAAGCGCAGACTTCCCCGGACGTTTCCCTAACATGCGACCAGCCTCAGCCGATAGACGTGTACCCCGGTGCTACGAGGACGACAATAATCTACTGCACGCTTACAAATCCGACGACCTTTTCCGAGAAGGTTGAACTTACCTACCAATCTGGGGTAATTGCAGTTGCTGGACCAGGTTCGGCTACAGTTCCTCCTGGGGATACCTCCTTCCAGGTCGCTGCCAGAGCCGATCTAAGGATGCCCGAGGGCCAACAGGTAGTAACAATTACTGCCACAGTAACTCAGTGGAACGGCGCTCCTGTCTCCGGGGCTTCTACGCCTACGGAGGCAAAGGTCCTGACCGTCTTCAAGCAGTTCAGCAGGCTCAGGGTCGGCTCCGAGCTAGCTTTCCTTCAACTTAGGCCCAAGGTCGACTATACCCTGGTGTTTGATGTGTACAATGATGGTAATGCCAGGGACAAGTTCAACGTGGAGATTCAGAACTACGATGAGTTAAATGACGAGGGCTTCCAACTTAGCCTTCCTCTGATTTCCCAGGAGATAGATTCCCTGGCCCCTCCTGAGAAGTTCCGAGTGCAGATGAGGACTCCTAAGAACCAGGGTTGGACTGACAAGTACTTCTCTCTGCAATTCAAGGCGACTTCCGAGTACTCCGTTAGGACTGAAGGGATTCCTAACTACCAGATCCAAGTTATGACTATCTACATCAGGGGAGTTTACTTGCCTGGATTCGAATTGGTTGGGACGATGATGATGGCAGCATTGGCTGGTGCTGCTGTGGGCAAGAGATCACCCAATGAAGAGGATTTTGTGGATGAAGAGGGCAATTTAAAGCCCCTTGAAACCCGTTTGTTCTAGTTTCATCATGCTACAATGCCAAAAGGCAACGGATTGATAACTACCTGACTCGACGTTGGCTTGCTGGGTGAGCGTAATGGAGGGCGGAGGACTCCTGGGCAAGGCGATGGAGCAGATGTCCGAAGGGACGGTTTTAGCCGAAATCTCGTCAGAGGGAGACCCAAGTCAAGACTCCGACTTGTTATTTGGAGGAAAGCAACTTCCCTATGGGGTAGGGATGGGTCTGGGGGCATTCCTACTTTCGTGGCTTCTTGCCAGTCCGAGCGTTCAGAGCAACTATGCATGGTCAGGAATAGTTCCGGTCGCATTGCTAGGGGCTTCATTTTTCTTAGTTTGGAATGCAATAGATAGGCGTTTTGTCGAGGTTCTCGCAGTTGTCTATTTGCTATTGGCAGCATCTCCATTCATAGCTAGCAGCGTTTCAACGTCCTCAATTACAATCTCCGAGAGCTCCCTTTCTCTAGACTCCACTGAGATAGACCTCAAGATCAGGCAGTCGGGAGGATTGTTCTCTTCTTCAATAGATTCGGCGGAAGTATCAGTGTCCCTTTCAGGCAACGTGGTTTGGTCGGATTCTGTGTCGTTTTCAATTGACAGGTCCGATGGAATAGGCGATTATGGCCTGCTGACCCTAACCGTTTCGGATTTCTACTCGGGCAATCCAGATCCTTCAGGATACGAAGTCACGGTCGAAGCCGGGGACTCTAGCGACAGCTTCAACCTTGACTCAAAACACCTCCTTAGGACAGTCGAGGAAGTGCAGACAGAGTCCTTTGGATACATGGGAACTGGTTCAGACTGCAGCGGCAATACCGACAATTGCGTTTTAGGAGTAGTTCTGACCACATGGATTGGATTAGATGCAATTGGTAGTAGCAGGCCAGGGGGAATGCCCCTTGCGAACTACAATGTCACCGCAACGCTATCGGAAGGAACGGACTTGGCCGTTAGCTACCCCTCGATTACAGTAGTGAATGGCATTGCTACATGGGAAGACTCCGATGGAGAATATGGAGATGGTGAATTACAAGTTGGGGATTATGGCTCTGAGTTACCTTTGGATGGCTCTGAATCTGCAACAGAGTTCGATCGGATGTATATTCCACTTTCAGATTTCAAAAGTTCGGGAGATTATGGCTGCTACACATTTTCTGTCGACGTAACTCAGTCTAATCCCTGGGGGGCTGAGTCGTCCGTCGGTTCAGAAACTTACTACGAGTATGAAAAGTCAGGCTCCACCGAATCATGGACACTAGTCTCAAACTGCTAGCCTAATCGTTAATGCTCGAGAGGAACTCTTTCATCCTGTTTGTCTTTGGATTGTCAATTATCGAAGACTCCCCCTCCTCAGCTACCAGCCCCTCGTCCATGTATAGTACCCTATCAGCAACATCTCTAGCGAAACCAATCTCGTGTGTAACCACAACCATCGTCATCCCTTCTTCGGCAAGTCCCCTTATTGTCTCAAGCACCGAACCGATCAGTTCCGGGTCAAGTGCACTTGTCGGCTCGTCGAAGAGCATTACCTCGGGCTTCATGGCAAGCGCTCTAGCGATCGCCACCCTTTGCTTCTGACCTCCTGAAAGGTTTCCCGGGTAAGCACCGATCCTGTCCAGCATATCCACTCTGTCCAAGACTTTCTCAGCAACCTCATTAGCCTCTTCCTTGCTCATCCTCCTCACATGTCTGAGTCCAAGTGTTACGTTGTCCAGAACCTTGAGGTGTGCGAATAGCTCGAATGACTGGAAGACCATTCCAATCCTCGATCTGACGTCGTTGATGTTGGCAGCCGGGGTATTGATTTGCTCTCCTCTAAGCCGTACCACGCCCTTGGTGGGCTCGATTAGTCGGTTTATGCATCTTAGGACCGTAGATTTACCACTCCCCGAAGAGCCGATTATTGCTAGTGACTCACCCTCGTTAACATCGAAGGAAACGCCCCTGACTGCATGAACTCCTCCCACGTAGGTTTTTTCCATGTCTTTCACGCTAAGTATGGGCTCTGACATTCATGCACCTCCAGATATCCCCAATCCAGGAATCCTCGTCTTGTCCTCAAGGTACCTTAGTAGCAATGCAAGAGTCCACGTGATAACGAAGTAAGATATCATCACCATTCCCCAAGTCCAGAAAATCTGGAATGTCGTGGCAATGATTAGCTTACCCTGCCTGGTAATCTCCGCATAACCGATCACCATAGCCAGTGAAGAGTTCAGGACAAGGTTAACCATTTCATTTCCAAGCGGAGGGATGCAAATCCTCACTGCTTGGGGCATGATTACCAGTTTCATCGTCTGCATGTAGTTTAGTCCAATGCTCCTGCCTGCCTCCATCTGTCCAGATGGAATTGCCGCAATAGCACCCCTGATAGTCTCACATTGGTAGGCACCCGAGTTCAACCCTAGAGCGAATATCGCACTAATGTATGCCCTGTCCTCTAGAACACCACCAATCGGGTGACCATAGGCGGGGGACGAAATATCAGTCTCGTAAGTCACAATAATGTTTGACAGGAAGTTTGCATTGTCCTTTAGGTATTCGAAGTCAAATATTTCCAGGCCAGGTTCCTGGACCCTTCTGCCCAATTCCAACCCGAAATGAATGAACATGAATTGAACAATTAGGGGCGTGTTTCTGAAGAAGTCCGTGTAAACTGTAGCCAGGGCGTTAAGCGGGCGCAACCCCCATGGATTGAGGGACAGCTTCCTGCCGGTTGTGCCAATTCGCACTTCCTTAATCGAGAAGTCACCGTTGCAAGATGTAAAAATCACTCCTAGGATGGCCAATCCAATGCCCAGGAGGATCGAGGCAAAGGCTCTCGGGGCACCAACCGGGACGTAGATGTGCTCCCACCCATCCAAGTTCAGGCTTCTGACCTCGCCAAAGGTCCCAGTAATCTGGATATACCCCGAAAGAAGGAGTGCCAAACCAATTGTGCGAATTGCCCAAACGTTCACTGGGCGGCTGGCCGCAATGTTCGCAGAACTCTCCCTTAATGAGGACATCAGTCCGTCCAAGGGGTTCCGCATCGGAAGCCAATTCAAGTTTATTCTTTCTGTCCCTGAAGGGCCACCGAATCTACTGAGGAGTAGGATTAATCTCCTGAACGAACCGAAAATCATTTGCGAAATTAGCCAAATAGGAATGACTGCGAGAGTCAGGATTTGGAATCTATTCATCTGAGCCAGATTCTTCAATGAGGTCGGTGATGTCTTGAGCATAGACAGAATTACTCCGATCGTGAATCCCATTGCTATTCCGAAGAGAACAATCTTCACAGTAGCGACCAATCCATCCATTAGTCTCTCTTTCGAATAATCTACGAACTGGCCGAAGTCGTTGAAATCAGTGACTTCGAAACCAACAAATTCCTCTTCGCCCGCATTTTCCGTTCTAATTACGAGCCCCGAGTCACCGATTACTATCCCTCTAAATCCATCTTTCATCACCACTGCGTTGAAATTGGTCAGGTTTGAAACAGGTATCAATTGCTGTGAAACTATGTTCCCACCATCCTTTGACAGTGCCAGATATCCATTTGGCCCAGCAAGCATCATCTTGAATTGGCTTAGCATTTCTATTGTGGTGACTTCGAAATCGAGCGTTTTGCCCCCTGGTTCGAACTCATCGCCTCCGCCTGGGGGGTACTCTCTCTCAATCTCGACGACATTCCACACGAATCCTACGGGAACCGTACCTTCCCTGGATGACTTGAGGATGTGTCCTTCATCAGTTATCGCATAAGCTCGTACTGTGCTGAAGTAATCGATGGAGACAATTTTACTCTGCGATGCATCAGAGGGCGCATCCCTGTAGTCCCATGTGATTCCGCCGTCGTCAGTCGCTAGAATCATCCCTTCCCCGCCCGAAATCAGGCCGTTTTCTGAATCTAGGAAGGAAATGCTTAGCAGGTCCTCTTCAACCCCAATTGAACGATTTTCCCAATTCCCGCTTTCGTATTGCCAAATCTCTCCTCGATCCCCTACTGTGACGAATGAGCTCTCACCAGTCAATGATATTGCGTTAACTTTGGAACTGCTAGGAATTTCTGGAATTTCTATATTCATTGCGAACTCGTCGCTTCCCACATTTTCTAGAATCATCACCCTTCCATCCGATGAAGATATTGCAATTGAGCCAAATCCGGAATCCGATGAAGTCCATTCCGCATCCCCAATGTTTTCGAATTCCCATGTCAAACCTTCATCCAAGCTTTTCCCTGCCGTACCTCCGCTTCCGAAGACCCAAATTTCCCCGTTTAGTGACTCTCCAGTTAGGAGGTCTGATTCAGTGCCAGTTTCGATATACTCCCAACCGCTTCTAACCTCCTGTGCCTGGGTGTTTCCAGTGACTAAAATAAGGACAACCAATGCCAAAGAGGCTATCCAACCAGCGCTACGGGGGATCTCTCTTCCCCTCCAAGATGTGGCTCCGAACGTCATGACCTTCCACTTTAGGTTGGGCATGGTGGATATAGTATAGCCGTCTAGTCACCATTCAGTTCAGGATGGCTTTCGGGAATGTTCATGGTGGCATTATGCCCGATTGGATCCATGAGCGAGATGATGTACAAGGGAAAGGTCAAGCAGGTTTGGAGTACGGATGATCCAGACATCATCGAATTTAGGTACACTGACCAGATATCTGTCTTTGATCAGATCATTCCAAGCTTGATTCCTAGAAAGGGAGAGTCCTTGAATAGGGCCTCATGTCATTGGTTTAGATTGATCGAGAATGAGGGAGTATGCAAGACACACGTTATTGAGATGAATGCTCCGGATAGGGTTCTAGCGAGGCGTTTCGATGTCATCAGAGAACCGGGCTCTATACCAAAGGATGCCGAGAATTTCTTCGTTCCACTAGAGGTAATTTGCAGGCACTATCTTGCAGGAACTGCATGGAGGAGGTTCCAGAGGGGAGAGGTCTCTTCTGAGGTCTTTGGCTTTGAAGAGGGCAAGGAACTCACAGAGGGGGTCAAACTTCCGAAGCCGTTCCTTGAGGTATCGACCAAGTTTGAAAAGTTCGATCGTAATTTGGATAGGGACGAAGCCTTGCAAATTTCCAATCTCGAACCCGAAGAGCTCGACTCTCTTCTTGCCATTGTTCTGGACGTCGACTCGATTATCGAAAGGGAGACTTCGAAGAGAGGCCTGATTCACGTTGATGGCAAGAAGGAGTTCGCTTTGGGCCCTGGCAGAGAACCCGTACTAATCGACTCGTTCGGCACTCTGGATGAAGACCGTTGGTGGGATGCAGATGAATATGAGGGAGGGAGAATCGTCCAACTCTCGAAGGAGTCTGTCAGGCAGCATTACATTGAATCTGGACATCATTCAGAGTTGTATGAGGCAAGGCAGTTGGGAACAACTGAGCCCCCTATCCCTGCATTGCCTGAACATTTAATCGAGAGTACAGCGGAACTATACGCCTCGATGTTCGAGCGCCTCACTGGAGAGGCTCTCTGAGGGGAAAAGATGGGTACGCACGAGTATTTTGATGATCCACGAAATGCCAACGTCCAGATATCCATCAATGGGGAACTCTACTCGAGGGACGATGCGAAGATATCAGTTTTCGACTCTGGATACTTGCTTGGGGATGGCGTCTGGGAGTCATTCAGGCTGCATAATGGCAAACTCGCATTCTTGGATGAACATCTGGATAGGCTTCTTCATGGAGCGGCTGAGATATCCATGGATCCACATAGGCAAAGGGAGGAGATAGTTCAGGAGATACTCGCCGTCATTAAGGCCAACGGAATGCGTGATGATGTTCATTTGCGACTTATCCTGTCTAGGGGGCTCAAACCGACCCCGTATCAAGCACCTTGGGTAATATCAAGCCAACCAACTCTCGTGATTATTCCTGAGTACAAGAGAGCGAACCCTCGTAGGGCTAAGGAGGGGATCAGCCTGGTCTCTGTAGAGACAATCAGAGGAAGTGACAAGGTCCAGAATCCTCGAATAAATAGCCTTTCGAAGCACAACTGCATTGCAGCCTGTATCGAAGCATCCGAGAAGGGAGGGGACGAGGGACTCATGCTCGACCCCCACGGATTCGTATCAACATGCAACTCAACTCATTTTTTCATGGCCAAGGATGGAGAGATATGGACTTCAACAGGTGAATTCTGCCTTGATGGGATAACCAGGAGGAAGGTTCTGGAAATTTGCAAGTCAAATGGAATCCCCTCCTTCGCGAAGAACTTCACCCTAGATGACGTGAGATCAGCTGATGAGGCCTTTGTCACTGGAACTTTTGCAGGTCTAACCCCAGTTGTCTCATTCGATGGAGTCCCTGTTGGTGACGGGAAGAGGGGGCCAATATGCGAACGCTTGCAGGGACTCTACATTTCTCTGGTGGAGGATGAATGCAGTGGATGAGCCAATTCGAGTGGCCATGTGGTCCGGGCCAAGGAACATCTCAACGGCTATGATGTACTCGTTCGATAACAGACCCGACTGCTATGCGACGGATGAGCCTCTATACGCTTCGTACCTCCTTCGCTCGGGTGTCAATCACCCCGGTGCTGAAGAAGTAATCAAGGGAAATAATACCGATTTCGAAGAAGTCACCTCGATGTTAAATGGCACTGTTCCCGAAGGAAAGGAAATTTGGTATCAGAAGCACATGTGCCATCATGTTCCAAGAGATTCTGATTTGTCATGGCTTGCAGGGCTCTCCAACTGCTTCTTGATACGCGAACCCAAGGAAGTCATTCTCTCTCTGTCAAAGATCACTTCCTCGATCGACTTGTGGTCGATTGGACTTCCACAACAACGCAGAATAATTGAACACGTAACTAATAATACGGGGAAAATTCCTCCGATTATTGACTCCAAAGACGTATTGATGGAACCGGAGGGAATGTTGCGAAGTCTGTGCCAAGAGCTCGGTGTAGAGTTCATGGAAGAGATGACTTCATGGGAACCCGGACCGAGGTCTTGCGATGGAAATTGGGCAAAATACTGGTACGAGTCAGTTTGGCAATCGTCGGGTTTCTCGAAGTATTCAACTAGTCAAGAGGAAATAGACTACTCGCTTGAATCGGTGCTTGAGGATGCAAGGGAGATATACTTGTCACTCTGGGGAATGAGGTTGGGAGCCTAGGAATGGCGCCTCATCAAGACTCCGCATTTTCTCCTGCCCGCTGCCCTAAGGAAAACCAGCAAGTGCCTCAGGGCATCCTGAACTCCTCCATCATGCGGCTCGTTGGATAGGACAGACCATCCGCCTTTCTCTATCTCCTTCCTTAGTTTGGGCACCTCTCCTACGTCTAGCCAACCAAGCAACTCCACTCCGCCTGCTCCCCTGCTGAAGTCCAATTCACCGCTCACGCTGCCAATTAGGCCACTGCCAAGTTTTCTGAGGAGACTGTGCATCACTCCCGACTCGTCTTTCGTGAAATCTAGGATGTACTCCACTGCATTTCCGTCATCACTAGGGAACCTTCCCAGCCTCTCTCTTGAGTGTCCGCTGTCAAGTGGCCTTGGCGCCCTCCCTCCTTCTTGCCACTCAAGGATGCAAATCAACAGGATTGTGGCAGCATCAATATCCGGGGCTTTGCCTTCTTGAAGTTCTGGCAATATCGAGTTCTCCCCAACTATCTCCATGAGATTTCGGTGTTTCCCTTCGAATGAGGAAGAAATCCCCTCTAGCAATTCTCCCGGGCTTTTCGAAATTGGGTCGAAGGTATGGAAAGCAGGAGGGGGAAGATACCTGCTCATGCTTCATTCAGGGGACTATCTGTCAAGAAGCCTTCTGAGCCTATCTTCGAATTCGTCTACCTCTGCTCCTCCGTCTGTATCTCCCAATAGTTCTACTTCTTCGCCTTCTTCCGGCACCACTTCCTCGAAACTTTCCGAACTTTCCTCTTCAGGGGTGCTAGATTCCTGAGTTTTTGAGGCGACCTTCTCCTCTATCGCAGCCCTTGTAATTGACATCATCCTCTCCCTCTCTTTGTAGTTGCTAACGATCCAAGCAAACCCGGTGTATAGCCCGATTACTAGGATTGCAGCCATGGCACCAGTATTGAAATCACTTATTCCATCAGTCACGGATGATCTTCCGCTAAGTATCACTTGAGCCTCGTTATCTGATTGGTCGGAGTCTATGTCCCAGGGGAATGCACACCCTATCGTAGCCACCAACTCCTCGCCGTCCTCCACATCGGGCCTATCGATTATGGGGGAGGGAACGAAAGTCTGAGTCATGTCAACCAAGTGTTCCGAGTAGTGGGTGCCCGCCGAGATTGTGATAATGCAATCGGCATTCTCCAGTAGGTTTTCATTCAGCCTCTTTGTCAGGACCTTTAGTTTCTGACCCTCGCCTTGACCCTCTAGTTCCAGACCAACCAGGCCCACATTCCAATCGGTCCTTCTGATGTCGTAGGCCCTGTCGGCCTCACCCACTAATCTCCCCTTTGCATCTAGTATTCGGATGCTAATTTCTCTCTTTCCGGGTGAGGGATTCCACGACTCCGCGCTCAGGTTCACAATGAAGGACTGATTTGCGGCTAGATTTCCGAACACCGAGTCGATGATCTGCCCTTCATCTCCAATCAGCAATGCTTGGAAATCGAAGGCCTCGCTCCCATTGTGTATTGTACAGGTGGTCCGAATGTCCGCAACTTCGCCGCTGACTTGGCACAATATCTCCCTGCTTTCCACCTCGATTGCAGAAATTACGTACTGAAGGGAAGACTCGCCGTCTATGTCCAGATTCCAGGTTCCGCTTGAGGATACTGGCAATAGCCAACCCATGCTGCTCATTTGCAACGAATCTGTTCCAGAGCTAGGGATGATAGTGGATCCGGAATCGGTCCCATGAATCATTATTGTCGCATCGTCCCCAACGATTGCTGAGATGTACGGTGAACTTGCCCAGGAGTGAGTCGATTGAGCAGTCCCGATGATTATCTCTTCTTGGTTACCAGCAGGGTCCTGGGCGATTATCCTGATAGTTTTCTGTTCACCTCCCCACTCTTCTTCTGGTACTAGGCTGATTGGCAAGCCCCTTTCTTCCCCAATCCCCAGTACTACCTCAGTCGAACCCTCGACTACCCATCCAGGGGGTAGGCTTAGGATTTGTAGGTCGATTGTCGTAGGAGAGTTTCCTAGGTTCCTGACCTTGACTTGGGGAAGTCCACCTTGAGGTGAAATGACCCAAGGACCCTCTCCTTCCATTGAGAAGTCATGCATGATTGCAACCATCAGGGGGAGGGTAATCTCAACAAGGCCCGAAGAATCCCCTTCTCTGACCCTAACATGCAACTCTACAGATTTCCCATGGGTCGCAGATTCTGGCGGGGTCACGTTTAGCAGAAGTTTTGTCGTAGCCCCCGGAACCACCTCGCCCAATTCTTCCATTTGCTCTATTTGCCATCCATTCTGCCCCGTCACGTAATGTGAGGCGAAGGGGATGCTGGGTGAGTTTCCAAGCTGGATGATGTCCAACTCAACAATGGACCCGTCCGGCTCAATTTCCAAGTCCGCATTGCTGGAAACTACCCCCCATCCTGGTTTATGCAATGCCTGGACGATGAATTCGAAACTCATCACTTCAAATCCTCTTGCATTGGCTGAAATTTCCACCCTCATGTGGGAACCGCTCCATGCATCGCCGGACAAGTTTGCGATTACTCCAAGCCCCACCGTTTGATTGACTCCCACGTTTTCCTCAGAAGTACCGCTTGCCTCCCATCCTTCCGAATGGTCCCCATCCTCAGCGAAAACTTCGGTAATTACATCAAAAGAAATGTCATCCACTAGGTTCCCTGTGTTCGTTGCGTTGAATGACAGGGATACTGATTCTCCGGGATAGGCATACAAAGTAGTCCCGTTGATTAAGCTGCCCTCAATTTCCCATCGATGGTCTTGCCTAACTTCGAAAACTATGACTCGACTATCGGAGACGCTATCGTTCCCCCGGGATGTCATCTCGAACTGGATGGAAATTGGCACTCTGGCAGGAGTGTTTTCGGGTAGCGTCACACTCAGTGGAACTGTCCTTAGTCCTCCCGGGCCCAGTGGAACTGGATTGCTACTGAAAGATACGGCAATACCAGGATCGGAAGAAATATTGGAATCTGTAAGTAGTTTGTGCGAGAGCAAGTAAGAGTCTTCGCCGTTTCCTGAGTTCTCTAGCCTAAGGATAACTAGGGAAGGCTCCTCAACATCGACTACGAATGGCTCACTAGTGGGGGAGTTTACCTGCAAGTCAGCTCTATGGATCTGCATCACCTCTATGGATAGTCGTAATGCGAAGTCGGCTCCAGAGGAGGCCCCGTCGTAGAACTGGTGGAATGCAGGAGGGGCGTCTTCAGGCAAATCCAGGAAAATCCATCCAGAAGCCCTAGTCCCAGGGGAACCAGAAATTGCGACCGTTTCGCCAGACACTGAAATTGCCCCATCGCCCTCCCAAGACCATCCTTGGATGGACATCCCCGATCCTGAAAGAGACCAAGACAGGTTAGCTGCATCAGCAGGAAGGTCTGCTTCTATCCTCCATGCCAGGCCTTCATCAGGGACCGATCTCTGGTGATCAGTCCTAACAACCACTCCTGAGGCATAGAATCCCAACTCTGCTTGGCTACACTCTTCTTCCTCTCCACTCCCTACGCACATGGTCAGGGGGGTACTAACGCTATCTCCGAGGTTTGCATTTTGGGGCACCTCAAGTCTGGCTGTAACCTCGATGATTTCTCCCGGTCCAAGTGAAAGTGCTGTAATCTCATGGTCTCTGGAGTCGAAAATGCGTAGATTCGAACCCCAATCCGTACCATCCCATGAAATCGCAATTTGGTCCTCCGCTGCGTTTCCTACGTTTTCAATCAGCAGCCACGCACTGGCGTCTTGCGAGATTAACCCATAACCACTACTGGCAGCAGTCCCATCTGGCCCTCTTATCGATAGTCCTCTAGTTCTGTTCGCCTCAACTGGGATATTTGCTGAGACACTTACGTTTTCCTCGTCAAGTGACAGTGTCAGTCCGAGGAATCCTGAATCTGAACCAAGTGCGTTGGATGGTGCATGGATGCTAATTTCCGGGGACCATCTTTCCCCTGCCGCGATCTCAATCGAACTCAAACCTCCCGGCGTGCTGTCCATCCACCACCAGCCATTCGGAAGTGACGAGTCATCCACAACTAGGCTCCAGGTTCCGGCCAGTCTCCCATTCGATCTGATACTCAAAACTGCATCCTCGCTGCTTCCGGGATCGACTCTCACCGGTTCAGTGGGAATTTCGAATGTTGCATTGTAGGTCGGGATAATTGACAATGATTTCATTTGCCTGTCATTGTCATATCTTGTCTGTGTCAGGTTTCTGAATTGGTCAATGACTAGTTCGAAGTTGTGCTCGCCAAGCCCCCCACTCCACTCTACACTGAATGAAGAGAATGAACCCGTTCCACTCGGCCCTACTGGCTCCAGGTTTGCAATCGAACTACTACCAATCTCTATTCCGTTTGCATAAAGTTTAGCATCAACGAAATCATCAGTATCAGCAGTTCCAGCGTTTTCTATGTATGCCGTCACTGTAACTTCCTCACCAGGGTCGGGGGAGCTTGGACTGAACTCTATCCCACGGCCATCTGAAAGGGGCCTAACATCTGCCATTGCCATGGAAACCACCGAGCTGCCAATGACCACGTCAATGGTAGCATCGCCATCAATGTCCGCAATTGAGGGTGAAGCCCATGTCCTATGCTCCAGCTCTAAGTCTTCTGACCAGGCGGCATTGATTCCAGCGGATGTCCCCGTTGAACCGTCAAATGCCCATAATGAACGTCCAAATGGCACGATTAGCTCTGGCTCGCCCTCGTCGTCAATGTTCATCCAAGAGGCAGAAGATACCGCAATCTCATCATTCGGAGTTCCACTACTCTGCTCCATATCCCTGTGCCAAGCCTCGTTAGGCGTCGCTCCGTCAACATCGTGACATCCAGAAACCCCATGCCTCGCTCCAGTTGTTCCCTGCCACCAAGTGACCCAACAAACCCTGTCATGTTCGCCGTCTTCGTCTGTGTCAATCGCTGTAGGAGGGGCATCGGCAAAACCATTTGATGCCTCGAAGCTCCACAATTCACCACCATCCCCAATCTCGATGCCCCTAAACTCTGCTCCATCTACAGTGCTGGAGCCGTCTGCATCGCTTGGAATGGTGATGATCATCTCCGGCTCGGAATCAGAGTCAAGATTGGCGATTACTGGACCGGGAAGTCTGATGTGCGGTGAGTTCGTATCACCGTCTAGGTTGTTCAGAGGCAACCCGTCATCCCAACTTGATCCTCCGGTTTCCGAATCAATCTTCCACACCCACATCTCTCCACTGCTTGCTTCGATGGTGGTAAGTAGGACAAACCCCGTCGTGTCATCCATCTGTGCGAAAGACGGATCAGAGGGATGGCTGCCTTTGTCCAGGTTTACTTGCCAAATCACACTTGGAGTTCCGTTAGTTTGCAGGGGGAGGGCAAGGACGACAGGCTCTTCTGAAACCTCGTCAATCGCCGCTATGACGAGCTCAGCATCTCCATTCAGGTCAATATCTGCTAGTAGTGGTTGGGTTGTTGGTTTGTGCCCACCAAGGATGCTGTTGCTATACGGCCCCTCTTCGCTACTAATCATCAGAGACTCATCAGTCCAAGTCCATAATTTCTCATCGGAATGGCCATTTTGGGCCCAGCCAGTAACTGAACACGACAATCTGGGGGACCATGCATCGACATGCATAGTGCCTGCAGCATCGTAAACCACTAACACTTCTGGGTGTCCATCATCGTCTATATCCACCACTACAGGCGATGCTTTGATCGTCTCCGTCGCACCGATGTCCGCTTGCCAAGCAAGATCAGCATCCTCTCCTTCAATAATCCTAACAATGCTATGGGGTGTTCCAGAAACTTCCACAGTTTGGACTAGAATCGTGAATAGAGAACTACCTGCGCATCTCTGCTCGGAACCCACATCCACAGTTATAGAACCAGAAAAGTCTGCAATAGGAGTGGCCAAGGAATCCGTTCCCATTGAATATGAGCCGTAGACCCAATTTACTGAAGGCTCGATAATTGACAATAGACTACTTGCGTTCCCTGGCTCGCCAAATCCGGCCCCTCCACTAGGTCCGTGCAGGGGTAACGACGCTTCTCTTGACCCTGTCCTTCCGAATTGTGGCCAAGGTTGTCCACCATCGATCCAAATGGCACTCCCCTCTCCTGAAGTCAAACTACTGGTGCCCGGATCATGAAACTGCTCATCAGACGAGTTCATTCCCACAACAAGGTAACTTATTGACATAGTAATGAGAAGAATGACGGAAAACACGCTCCGCAACTTACGAGGGGGGTCGTCCTGTGAAGCGGCGGCTGCCATCACAATCGAACATGCGCTCTCGAATCCACTTGAACATTCGCACCAAACCCACATTCAGACCTACGGTCTGTCTGCTATTTCGTATCGCCGACATGTTCTGACAATCCGCTGTGCTTATACAGGGGCGGTGGGTCGCCGAGCCGCACGGACCTCTCCTCCAGAGGCATGGCCGATGAGGGACGGGAGGCGACTCCCCCTCACGTCCGGCTTCGGGAAGGTCCGAAAAGGAGGTAAGAAAATGTACACCCTTGAGACAAGAGAGGACACAATCAGAATACCTGCTGAATACATTCGAAGAGGGCGTCGTCTGGAAGATCATATCGATGAACTAGCCCACGACGCTTTCGAGTGCCGGTTTGATGAGAATGAGAACTTCACACTTCTGACATTTGACCATGAGGCTGTAGGGAGGGGCAAGATAATCCACGGTGACGGTGCAATATATCAGAATGTTAGGTTCAAGGCCCTCGTATTTTCCATGGAAAGTAATGAGGTGGTAGATGGGGCCGTTTCAGAGGTTTCTGAGTATGGTGCATTCGTGAGGATTGGCCCCATGGAGGCTCTCCTCCACAAGTCACAGATATTGGAGGAGCCAATTCAGGTAAATCTGGGAGTAAAGAGGATTGAGGGCTCTCAGACAGGCAAGCATCTTGGGGAGGGCTCCTTTGTTCGTTCTAGAATAGTTTCAAAGTCAATTAACCACAATGATCCTCGATCTAGCAAGATTGGATTAAACTGCAAGATGGATGGACTGGGCTCATTTGAGTGGATTGGGGGAGATGAGTAGTGGTAAAGACACCTTTTGCCTGTGGGGAGTGCAACATGATACTCCCTGATCCTGAGAAGAAGTCAGACCCCCCTCAATGCAAGAACTGCCCCAGTGCCCCAGTAACCACCGATTGGCAAGGCTTCGTCGTAGTGATGCATCCAGACAGGTCCGAAGTAGCAAAGAGGTTGAACATTACTAACCCAGGAAGCTATGCACTGAAGGTGAATATCAGGTAGGTGTGATTATGGAGATCGTTGAAAGGAGAGAGAACCCACTATTGGACAGGGTGGAGCTTGATTTCCAATGGGACCACCCGAACGAACCCACTCCCTCCCGAGTACAGATGATTGAGGCAGCTGCCAAGTTCGAACCGGGAGCAGACAAATCCCTGGTTTTCGTCAAAAATGTCACTACTCGGTTTGGAATGACCAGGACATCGGGAATGGCCCTAGTGTACGGCTCGGAGGAATCGGCCTCCATAGAGCCTCGACACATATTGGAAAGGCACAAGTCAGGTGATGACCCAAAAGAGGACCCTGAGCCCGAGGAGGAAGTCACACTAGGCGATGAGGAAGAATCCCAATCGGGGTCAGAAGGGAGTGATGAATGATGGGCGAAGGACCAAATCCCAATGCTAAGCATTCTAAGTATTCAATAGAGGATGGGAGACTCGTTAGGAAAGGAGTTACTTGCCCCAAATGCGGTCCCGGAGTATTCTTGGGGGAGCACAGCGACAGGAAAGTCTGTGGAAAGTGCGGCCATACTCAGAGCGATGAATCAGAGTGACGAATCATTATCCCATCCGAATTTTCTCCAATGCCCATCATTGGTCAATACCAATCCCCCTAGGATTCCGACCCCGATTCCATCCATGTTGACAATCTCAAGCATCCTGTCTCCTGAAATGCGGCCATCATGCCTCCAACCCGTCCATCTCCATTCATCCTCCAATGATTCGGCATCCAATACCGGGCCCGGAGTTTCGATCAAAGATGGCTCACCCTCAATTTTTTCCAATATTATCACAGAATTGCTGTGAAGCAGAATCATCCATCCATTTTCTTCCGAGTAGCAGACTTTGGAGACTCTGTCTCTGATATTCAATATTCTGGAATATATCGTTGAACCATTTGATGGATCAATGACCGAGACTCCCCCAGCCTGGGAGAAAATTACGACTCCTCCAGGTACTCCCTCGACGCCAACAACTCTATCGGAAATTCCCTCCCTGGAAATTTCAGGCCAATGCGGAAGCTCCTCTCTCCATATCTCCCTGGCCTCTTTGTCAACCATATACATTCCAGACTTGGTTGTGAAGACCAGACTTTCCCCAGAACTCCCCATCTTCATAGGCTCGTAATCAAGAGTCCGACTCCAAATTGATCCTGCCGGATGGAGTCCTTCTCTGGAATTGGTCGTCAATCGCAAACTTTCCCTACTAGCACCCTCCAACAAACCATCTTCCAGTGGCAGAGCGGCCATTCTGCATTCGCCGAATTCCCTGTCTAGCCAAACTCCCACCCACCTGTCCTCCAAGTAGGCCCCATCTACACAAGTAGCCGGGAAGGGTTTGCAAGAAACGCCAATCGCACCCCCAAACTCGTCAACTCTGAGGATCTCTCCTTGAGTTCCTGCTAGAATACTCTCGCCCTCCCCCCTGTCGATTCTTAGGGGCGGGAATCCGATGCCCTCGCGACTCATGGCGCTGCTCGGGCATGGGGGTATTGAAATGCTGCCGGGAATATTGAAACCTATACCGCCGTCACAAGCCATGGGCGTCTTGCTGCTTGCTTCCAGGGAAGATCCTGCGTCGCTGAACATCATGAATAGGTTGGTCGCTTCGAGCAATTGGAAAAATCCGGAGGAATTCCCCCACGGGGAGGTCAGAATTCACGAGAGTAAGGATGTTCATATTGTGGAAATTGATGATCTTCATATTTGGTCCGATGGGATCGACGACATCCACGAGAATGAAACCGGAATGGCCGTTTCTGAGGTATTGGTTCTGTCACGGCACGTTTCATCCAGCGAAGTCCCCTCTCTTACTCTCCATGCCATAGGGGTACCAGGCGAGTCTCCCCATGGTGAGAAGGGCATTGCGGGAGGGATCAAGGGCCAGGTCGTACCACCATCCCCCAGATTCGGATCTCTTTTCAGGGAAATGAGTAGAATTGCCAAGGAACACGGGATTGATGATGAATACGATATCACACTCGAGGCAACCCATCACGGCCCGTCTCTTTCCCGTCCTACATTGTACTTGGAGATCGGCTCAACTCCTGATAGATGGGCAGATGTTAGGGCCGCAGCTGTTTGGTCCGAAGCGATTACTCTCTGCCTCGGATTGAATGGCGGAGAGCCGATGGGGGAATGGTCGGGTGAAGGGGGGGTGATGGTGGGACTTGGAGGGGGTCACTATGCCCCCAGGCACCGTGCAGTTATCTCCTCCTCAGATGTTTGGATTGGGCACATTTTGGCCAGTTATGCGTTGGAGTTCGAGAATCATGGAGACCCCGGCAGACCCCCTACTGGGAACTGGAAGCACTCGGTTGAGACTTCCATTGAATCAACTCGTTCGGCCTTCCCGGGTGGGGACATTTTTGTCCATATTGATAGGAAGTCCTTCAAGGGATGGCAGAGAGAGGCATTGCGCAATATGCTGTCAGAAATGGACATTCGTATTCTCAGGGGAAGGGACATCCACTAGACCCGCAATCGTCAAGTCTCACCTACATCTCTCAATCAGTGGATGGGGATAGTGGGGAGGTCGATAGTTGGCTTGCTTCCATTGGCCCCCCGATTCATAGTAAGGTGGGTGGCCAAACGCTATGTCGCAGGAGAGAGCCTAGAACAGGCCATAGAAGTCATGAAGCGAATCTCATCAGAGGGGGCCTGCTTCACAATAGATGTCCTTGGCGAGGAGATTAGCTCTATGGATGAGACGGCTTTCTTCATCGAAGAGTATGGCAGGGCTCTGGACGCCATAGTTTCGAATGGTATCGATGCAAACATCTCGATCAAACCCACTGCGTTTGGTCTTCTTATCGACAAAGAGGCTGCGATAAACAATATTGAGAAGATTGTGCGAAGGGCAGCAAATGATCAAATCTTCGTTAGATTGGATATGGAAGACAGCAGAGTCACCCAACCCACGATAGATCTCCTATTTTCAATCCACGAGAGAGGCCTGACTAACATTGGATTGGCAATCCAAGGCCGTTTGAATAGATCCATTGGCGATGTCACCGAAATTTGCGATCGACTTGGCCCCGATTCCGACTTTAGAATTTGCAAAGGGATATACCTCGAACCATCCGAGATAGCGAAAACCGACTACTGGGGGATTGTCAACTCCACAAACGAAGCCATTGATGCTGCAATCAATCGAGGTTCCTACGTAGCCATCGCATCTCATGACGATCCGGTCATTGAGCATTCTCTGACTTCTCTCGAATCGGCGGGAATGGGACCAGGAAAGCCTGATCCAAGGATTAGCCCCCCGTCCAATAGGATTGGCAAGGGGCCGGGGTACGAGTTCCAGTTCCTTCTCGGAGTTAGGGGTGATGTAAGGAGGAAACTGTGTTCAGACGGCCACCTAACCAGGGTTTACTTGCCGTATGGCGCCCGGTGGTATGAGTATAGCATGCGTAGGCTTCGGGAGAATCCAGAAGTAGCTGTACATGTAACCAAGGCACTCCTGATGCCTTGGACCAACCGCCAATGACTAGCTGGGTTTGTGTAGATAGATTCTCTTTATCTGACTCGCTCTTCTGCTTCCTGTCAAAGTCCTCCCCTTTCCGGTATGGATGCCCCTAATCCTCCACTTACGACCTTCAATCATCATTATCGTTCCACAGGAGAAAACTCGTTCCGGCTCGCATTCGATTTTTGTGGACTTGCTATATTCTCCATCAGTGAGTGTTATTCCAATCGAAGTGACATCGCACCTAGTAGCCCACATTGCGAGAATTTCCGATGCAACCATGGATTCATTCTCCTTTGATCCCGAATCGTCAATTCTGGTAATCCTCCAAGAAATTCCTCCGTGTTCGAAAACGTCCCCTGTTGATATTCTCTCGTCTTCGTCCGATTCAATTTCTGCAGGGGAGCTATTTTTACCGTCAGATAGGGTTGTCTTGATCAAGATCGCCTTCGGTGGTCTAAGGATAATGTTGTGAACGGAACCACAATTCTGGCACTTTACAAGGAGGTCCCGCCCTACGCCTTTGGGCTTGCTTTTGATTACATCGTGTTCAAATTCTGTAGAGCAGTTGGGGCAATGTGCAATTCCATACCCTCCAGCATCCATGCTTCCCATGATTTTACGCGCCATCCTCATGTCTTGAAACCATCCACAATGCGATGATTGAAGACCTAACTGCTTTAGAACATGCCATGAAAGAGGGCGGTGCGGGACCGGGCCTTCCTCAAATGGACGATGCAAGCATAATGCAGCGCTTACTTAGTGAAGATCCCGAAGGC
>CEOQ01056545.1_pt1 | contig 25009 bp, 19 predicted proteins | sample 361351 | NCBI WGS metagenome assembly CEOQ01 (sample SAMEA2619907, study PRJEB7988) | marine metagenome | biome: marine biome (ENVO:00000447); feature: deep chlorophyll maximum layer (ENVO:xxxxxxxx); material: "saline water (ENVO:00002010), including plankton (ENVO:xxxxxxxx)" | depth 60 m | reverse complement strand
TTTTTTCACGACAACGAAATTGCCTAACTAGCTTTAGACCGCTGGTTAAATGCTTCATAGAGAACAATAGCGGCACTTACCGAAACGTTCAACGATGAAATTTGTCCAGCCATAGGAATTGACGCGACCTGATCGCAATTCTCCCGCATCAGTCGCGAAAGGCCTTTACCTTCAGATCCTACAACTATCAAAACGGGACCCTTAAGATCAATCTGGGTATACTCCGAATCGCCTGCGGCATCGAGACCGACAATAGCTAAGCCATTTTCTTTCAGCTTCTCAACCGTCCGATTGAGGTTACCAACTCTGGAGACCTTAATGTGTTCCAATGCACCTGCCGAAGCACGCATAGCACCAGGCGTAACACCAACCGCCCTTCGCTCAGCAATTATCAAACCATGTACACCAGCAGCTTCAGCAGTACGAGCGATCGCTCCCAAATTATGGGGATCCTGAATCCCGTCGAGCATCAAGAGCAACGGATGTTCACCTTTGAGCCCAGCCGCAGATAATAAATCATCAGGTTGGTGATATCTGGGATCTGGTACAACTGCTATAACACCCTGATGTTTTTTAGTCTGCGATTGAGATTCGAGTTCCCGCCTGGAAACAGCATCTATACGTATGCCAGCTTCATTGGCTAAAAAAACTATCTCACGAAGCTGTGGCCCCAATTCAGAATCTTCAAGCATGATCAAACGTTCGATATCACGTTTTACGCGCAACGATTCAAGAACAGCACGCCTGCCTTCTACCGTCTGACCATGAACTTTTCTCGCTCTAGAGAATCTCGACATTTTTTACCCGAACAATCTCAAAACGTCTCATTGCCAAAATATCGCACAAAAATCACCAGCAATTTGTAACAAACCAGTGTACGTTTCATCTAAACAATACGATATCAACACAGGCATTTATATAAGTGCTACAACCTTCACAAGGAAACTCATATGGCGCGCAAAAGAGAATATAGTCCCAACCAGCTCAAAAATACGATCGACAAAGGCGGTATAGGTGTCATTGCAAATGGCCTGAACAACGCAGAAATATGCGACTTTCTCGGGCACGTCGGATTCGACGCTGCTTTTATCGATTTCGAGCACGGCAAAGTTTCATGGTCTGAGTTGTCCGACATAACTCGCGCATGTGAATTATGGGGTATGTCTAGCCTAGTCCGAGTAAATAAACTGGACGAAGCACAAATATTGAGGGCCCTCGATCAGGGAGCCAGTACTGTAATGGTCCCCCACGTAATCACTTTGGAAGATGCCAAATTAGCTGCCAGCGCATGCAAATATCCTCCTAGCGGTATTCGTGGAGTTGCGGGAAGCCGACGTGCTTATGGGGTGGATGACTATTTTCTAAAAGCCAATGAGCAAGCCCAGTGCATCCCACTCATTGAAGATTTTGAAGCAATAGAAAATCTCCCTGAACTTACTAAAGTCGAAGGGATCGATATCTTTTATGTAGCGCCGTCAGACATGGCGGCCTCCATGGGCCACGTAGGCAACCCGGAACATCCAGAGGTCCAAGACGCTATTAAGCGAGCGATTGACCTAATTATCAATGGAGGAGGTATAGCAGGGACACTGGTGACTGACGATAACCTGGAATCATTCATATCCATGGGCGTGAAATGCGTAGGAGTTGCATGGCCATTGTGGATTAAAAAACATGGCGAAGCATTTATAGAGCGAGTACAGGCATACCGCTGATGCAAATCATGAATAATTTTCAGTCACAAGTACGATACATATGAAACAGAATTACAAGAAGGTTTTCCCAGCAAGCCCAATCTGATCGTTGACACTTACGATCTCTGATGCCAGCATTGGGCGATCTCTGGCGTATCCCAACACTCGCCAAGACAGAGTCGAGAATTGGAAGTGTTCAACCTATCGAAATCCCGGAGGGAAAATTATGGTCCAGCGGTATCAAAACTATATTGACGGTGCTTGGGTTGATTCAGCATCCAGAAAGTTTACAACTAGCATTAATCCAGCAGACCACTCGGATGTAATTGGAGAGTTCCAATCATCCGCGACGATCGATGCACACTCCGCTATTGAAGCAGCCTCCAACGTCAAAGGGAGTTGGCGACAGACATCCTCAGTTGCACGTGGTGGATATCTCCTAAAAGCGGCTACGTACCTCGAGGCAAATCTCGAGGAATACGCACAAGCAATAACTCGAGAATCCGGAAAAGCGATTATAGAATCGCGCGGTGAAGTTGGACGCGCTGTTGCACTCCTCCAATACTATGGAGTCGAAGGATCAAATCCGGTGGGGACAGTAGTCCCATCAGTAAACCCAAATATCCTCCTATACACAGATCGTATGCCCCTGGGTGTCATAAGTCTTATAACGCCATGGAACTTCCCTCTTGCCATACCTATTTGGAAAATGGCACCAGCACTCGTTTATGGAAATACGATAGTTCTCAAGCCAGCCTCAGCGACCCCACATGTGGCAACCTTGATCGCCCGAATGTGGGAATCCATAGACCTACCATCCGGAGTATTCAACCTCATCACTGGATCAGGTGGTGCGATAGGTGACGAGTTAATTACCAATCCAAATGTAAGTGCCGTTTCATTTACCGGTTCAACTAAAATTGGCATGCAAATAGCCGCTGAATCAGCAAAGCGCGGAAACCGGTACCAGCTCGAAATGGGCGGGAAAAACCCCATAATCGTCCTCCCTGATGCTGACTTGGAACAGGCCGCTGAGATTACTGTTTCGGGAGCAATGAAATACTCAGGCCAAAAATGTACGGCAACTTCCAGAGCTATCGTGGTTGGCAATGTAATGGAAGAGTTCACAAGCCTTGTTGTCCAAAAAACCGAAGCACTAAAAATCGGACCAGGGTCAGATCCAGACTCCATCGTCGTCCCCGTTATCGATCAAGCCTCAAAAGAAAACATTAAATCAATGGTGAAGCGCGGCGTTGAAGACGGCGGGAACATTCTGACCGGAGGCGGAGTTCCAACAGGATCTAAATTCAACCGAGGGACATTCGTAGAACCAACAGTAATGACAAAAGTCGCTCCTGACTCATTCATAGCGTGCGAGGAAATCTTCGGACCGGTTTTGTCAATAATTCCATCTTCCGATGCAGAAGACGCACTAGAAATCGCTAATTCAGTCGAATACGGGCTGAGCGCGGGAATCTTCACACGTAACCTAAATTCAGTGCTGGACTTTGCAGACCGCATAGAAGCTGGCATCGTCAAGATCAACGGCGAAACCGCTGGTGTTGAACCCCAGGTACCCTTCGGTGGTATGAAGTCCAGTTCCTCTGGAAACCGTGAACAAGGTAAGGCAGCGATCGAGTTCTTCACTCAAACAAAAACTATATACGTTGACCGCAGTGCAACATAATCACTTATCTACCATCAATTCGACAATCAACCCTGAGTCTAGGTCAATAACTTCTCAGAAAGTTGCGTGGCGTTCAGCGAGGGAAGTTAATTGCATAAACTAGGTGCCCCATACAGTGGTGAGTTTTACATGTAACCTGACATGGAAAACCCTTTCGAACAACCAATAAAATCCTATATAACAGGTGGTGGTGCTACCACATCACTGTATGCATGCCGAAAACCAACAAGATTTGAGTGTTCAAACACATCAAGTGCGGCTTGGTAAAGGTCCTCTTCTATAGTAATACCACCTGACCAAGTACCAAGACTTTGGTAAAAACTCACCGCAGATGCAATCGCACTCTCTGCCATGTCGGGGAAAAAATCGGCCTCGGCCCTGGCAATCTCCGCAGGATCAGCCGTGTTTACCCATTCCCGTGACTGTTTGTACGCCGCGGCAAAGCGCCTCGCATCATCGGTCTCCAACCAATCCCAGCGACCTACCAAGCTTGAAAAAGCCACAGGACCTACAGCTTCACCGACCGATCCAACGATATGACCCTTTCCGTCATGTTCAAGCTGCTGAGGAAATGCGCCCTGCTCATGAAAATAGTCTCCTTCACCATTACTCCATTGATCCATCATCTCGGATCCACCAGGAGATGGAATATCGTCTACGTCCGACAGGTCAAGGCCCTGCTTAAAAGCGCCATAACGCAGCATAGCCTCAGGCTGCCCACCATGCACGTGCAGGAACTTACCGCTCAAAAGCTTGCTCCAGGAAAAATCCGTATCAGGTTCACGGGCTGCAATAAAGAAACCGTCGTATCTGTTGATCTGTGCAAAATGAGCGAATGCTGGTCTTGTACCGTTATCGAGTGGACTCCAACTTGCAGAGACCGCGGCTTGGGCAACGTCCATACGGCCCTCGGCCACTGCGCCTCCGCTGGTGCTGCCAGCCTCGACAACATGATATTCACCGGAAAGACCCTCTTTTTCGAGGAATCCTCCGGCTATAGTGCAAATCATCGGACTGTAAAAAGCCGAATGTCGTGAGGCCATGATATTGAGTTTGCTCATTCTTTCTTCCTGTGGATTCGTACCCAACTGCCTAATCCAGAGATTCTAACCCGACTAAATATATAATTTTGGTTCGCCACAAGGGCAAAACACGGACTTGTCGCCATTATCCATATCCGCTGAAGTGTCGTTATCCTTTATTGACCATGTATCGCATAGGCCAACATAAAGCTTACCTTCAACGGTTGCTGAAACTGTACAAGATAAACTTTGTGCCGTTGAGTAACTTTATCTCACTTACAATTCTAATTTGCGCAGGGCTGATCCTGACGCAATGCACGAACCAAACGTCTAATCCATCAATCCCACCGACCGTTGTCAAAACAACGCAACAGCCTGATCCGACCGTCACGGTGCAGACCGCACAACCAACCCCAACTGCTAAGTCAAAACTTACTTCTGATCCGACCGCTACACCCTTCGCTACCATCACGTCTGCCGCACCAAAACCTACGATACGTCCTCCCGAAAACCTAGAGCAAGGTGGAACATTAAGGTTTGCCATACCGGAAGGACCACCTCATATAGATCCGCACCTGACCGTTTCATCCGGTTTGCTTACATGGGGGACAGGTCAGTCATATTCACGGTTGTTCAAGTTTAATCTAAGTAATGGCATTCCCGTTGTTGTTTGTGATCTATGCTCATCATGGACACTATCGACTCCAATCACCTTAAATATCAAACTTCGAGGGGACATCAATTGGCAGGATATACCCCCTCTCAACGGGCGCGCCGTCACTGCTCAGGACATCGTATTCAGCCTTAATCGACAAGCTACTATCAACTACCCAAATGCGTCCCTATTGTCGAGCGTCGCTGAAATCACCGCAATCGGCGAAAGGGACATAGTTATCCGTCTACTATCTGCCGACTCTGAAATATTGGAAAAACTCGCCGATTCTCACTCCCGAATCGTAGCCCCAGAAGTAGTTAAAGCGAACGACGACCTACGTCGCGGCCCGACAATCGGCTCCGGACCATGGATCACTACTGAATCCCAAGCCGACATGACACGATTAATTGTCAATCCAAACTATTACGGAGATATCCCCTACCTGGGTGGGATCGACATTCAAGTTATGCCGGCCCAGGGAACCCGTGTGGCTGGTATGCGTTCGAAAATACTAGATGTTGCTCAAGCTGATCGAAGTTTCATCTCCGAGGCCAAGGAAAAATTCGAAGAAATAGAGTGGATAGGTATCTCAAATTCTGCCGCAGGTATTGAGGTAGCCATGAACACCGCCCGTTCACCTATCGACAGGCAGGACGTTCGCAAAGCCATGATGCTGACATGGGATCCGCTTATCACCGATCTAGATGTCAAAGAAACCAAGGATTACCCGATGGTTTCTCTGGGTCTGCCTCTTTTAAACCCAGACTGGCAACTGCCAAATACAAACTTCCCGAACCGATTCAATGATCCAAAAAAGGCGAGTACCATACTGTCCTCTACCGAAGGGCTGCCCGAAGAAGGCCTAACGATCAAAGTGGGCGAATACGGGTCGGAATATATTGATATGGCCCAACACATGGCCAAAGAGCTGACATCAGCTGGTATCCAAACGAACTTAGAACGAATCTCCACCAGGACTTTCGGGGATGAAGTATGGGTAAATGGAAACTACGACATATTTGTCGGTGCTCCTCTTCCAATTTCAAGCACAACCGGATACCTGTTTGCCATTCATCACTCAAATGGCCCCTGGAATACGACTGGATACTCAAACCCGGAAATCGACCATCTTATTGCAGCCCAAGCCGAGGAGTACCGTCCAAATAAGAGAGCAGAAAAGTTACTCGAAATTCAACAGAAGATCCTTGCAGGATCTCACAGGTTCATCATCAAGAAAAGAAATACGTATTGGATGTGGTGGGATTATGTTGAAAACTTTAATCCCACCACACCACGCGGCGACAGCGATTTCCTCACACGTGTCTGGTTATCTAATAGTAAGAGTTCATGATCGCTGATGATGATCATGAACTACTTTAGTTAAGGTGATCAGTCAAGGCGTCGTCCAAGCCTACCCAACTCAACAGAGCGCATTTGATACGAACCGGAAATTTACGCACACCACCCAGTGCTTCAATGTCACCAAGGATATCCTGCTCTTCTTCGGTAACCTCTTCACCCTTTAATAGTCGACGCACGGAATCAACCGCTGCTTTAACATCCGCATATGACTTTCCCTCAACCAATTCTGCGAGCAAAGATGCAGACGCCTGACTAATCGCACAACCGCGACCATTGATTCCGACCTGCGAAACTGATCCCTGAGAGACTTTAAGTTGAATATGGAACTCGTCTCCACAAAAAGGATTGTTAACTTCAAGATCAACGTCCGGGTCATCAAGAGGTGCAGAATTGCGCGGGCTGCGGTAATGATCGAGTATGATCGCCTCGTACATTTCGTCAAGGTCACTAAGACCTGATGTGCCACCCATCATTACGCGAAATACCCCTCTGTTTCACTGATTCCGTTCACCAGTTCATCAATCTCATGCTTGCTATTGTAGATATAAAAGCTCGCCCGAGCTGCTGCTACCACATCATAACTACGCACAAGCGGCATAGCACAATGGTGTCCGGTGCGAATCGCTATTCCCAGTTGATCCAACCCCGTGCCGAGATCATGCGGGTGGATCGAATCATGCATGAAAGAAATCACACCACCTCGAAGTGTAGGGTCTTTTGGCCCAATGATTGTCAGGCTGGGAAGTGCAGACATCTGCGCTAGGGCATAAGCAGTTAATTCCTGCTCGTGCCGCCAAATATTTTCCATCCCCAGATTGTTCAGATAATCAACGGCGGCACCAGTAGCAATAGCGTCAGCGATGTTAGGTGTACCAGCTTCGAATTTATAGGGAAGGTCATTCCACTTAGCATCTTCATATGTAACTTCCAAAATCATGTCACCACCAAACATGAATGGCGACATATCGTTCAAAAGATCATATTTTCCGTATAGAACACCTATACCGGTAGGACCCAGCATTTTGTGTGCAGAAAAACACAGAAAGTCGACGTCCATAGCCTGCACGTCAACCGGCATGTGAGGAACGCTCTGTGCAGCATCGATGAGCATGACCGCTCCCACCTGATGCGCTCTACGAGTAAGTTCATCCACAGGATTTACCGTGCCCAGGACATTGGAAACATGAGTCATCGAAACAATTTTAGTATTCGAGTCGATAATATTGGAGATATTAGACAATTCCAATACCCCGTCTTTACCAGCGACGATATACCGTAACTCAGCCTGCTTTTTCGTCGCTAATTGCTGCCAGGGTACGATGTTTGAATGATGCTCCATGGCGGTGATCACAATGTTGTCACCCTTCGCCACATGCTCCTCTGCCCAGGTTGCGGCGACAAGGTTCAAAGACTCGCTAGTATTACGGGTCCAGATGACCGTTTCGGGTCTTGGCGCATTTATAAACCCGGCAACCTTTTCCCGTGCTAATTCATAAGCGTCGGTCGCCTCGACGGAAAGTGTATGAACGCCACGATGCACGTTAGCATTCGTTTCTTCGTAATATCGCGTGAGTGCGTCAATAACATGCCGTGGCTTCTGCGTAGTAGCAGCATTGTCTAGATAAACGAGATCCATGCCGTTGATCTTTCGATTCAAAATCGGAAAATCTGCTCGGACATCTTCAACATCAAAAGTAGGGATCAGATTTTCAATGTCATTCATGTAGTACCTATCGTGTCTGACTCAGTTAAAAGTACAGGGATACGTTCCATTGCAACTCGCTCCACAAAAACGTTCAATGACTCTGGTTCGAACTCGTCTATCATTTCCTCGGCAAACCCCCGTATCAATATAGCCTTGGCGGATTGTTCATCGATACCTCTGGATTGCAGATAGAAAAGCGTGTCACTATCTACATGTCCGGCAGTAGCTCCATGCGCTGCAACCACATCGTCAGCATAAATTTCCAAGGATGGCTTGGCATCAATACGTGCTCCGCGTGATAGCAGAAGGTTAAGATCTTTCTGTGTAGCATCAGATTTCTGTGCATCACGTTTTACGACAACCTTGCCACTAAATGCCGCGCGAGAATTACCCGAAAGTATGCCCTTATAGAATTGATCAGATGTACAACCTGGTTTGACATGAGTCGTGCTTATCTCCTGATCTTGCTGTTGCTGACCACTAGTCATATAAAGTCCATGCAGCGTGCAACTTGCACCTGGAGCATCAAGTGATGTATGAATATCGTTGCGTGCGATCGACGAACCCACGGCAAAACTCGTGGAAGTAAACTGAGAATCCTCCATTTGAGCTACACGTGTAGTAGCTAGATGAAAAGAATTCTCATTTTCCATCTGTATTCGATAGTGGCGAATCGTTGCATTACTAGCAGCAAAAATCTCAGTGACGGGAACCGATAATTGCCTTGATAGGGACAGATTGAGGTAAGTCTCAACCAAAGTAATACAACTATCAGAACCAACATCAACCAAGAGTCTCGGATACGATGCCCTGCTTTTCTCAGAATCTGAGGTGACAAATATCACCTGCACTGGATTTGCTAGTTTTACACCAGGAGCAACGGCAACGTACGCTCCGTCGGCAGATAACGCGGTGTTCAAAGCGGTGAACGCATACTTTTCCCGCCCTGCCAGACTGGCAAACTGCGATTCTACATCACCTCTACCAGAAGACAACGCGTCCGAAAGACTCTCAACACTGATACCAACATCCTCGGTCAAGTTAGAAAGACCGGCATTGAATATACCGTCGACAACCACAGCAATATTCCACGTGTCATCCCATGGGGAAGCTGATCGCACCTGATCAATCGATACCGATCCCGATACATCGCACTCGAAATTAGAGTCAGCAACTGGAGCAAGATTCGTGTATTTCCACAGCTCGTTTCCACGTCGCTTAACGGGAATACCCAACTCACTAAAAATCGACCAGGCCTTTTGGCGGGTGGCGGACAGCCACTCCGGTGACTTTGCCTGATCAGCATTTGCGTAAGCTGATGAAAATTTTTCGACTGCTGCGGGCGAAGTATCTAATGTCATGACCTACCAGTTGCTCCAAAAGCTGGTAAATATTCCGCGTACCCATCTTTCTCCACTACAAGGGCCAATTCAGGTCCTCCAGTTTGCACAATCTTTCCATCCACCAAAATGTGAACTATGTCTGGAGTAATGTAGTTGAGTAGCCTCTGGTAATGAGTAACCACGATAAAAGACCGTTCAGGAGAGCGCATCGAGTTCACACCCTCAGCAACTATCCGTAAAGCGTCAACGTCCAGACCGGAATCTGTCTCGTCCAATATGGCCATACTAGGTTGCAGCACCTCGAGTTGAAGCATTTCATTCCGCTTCTTTTCTCCTCCTGAAAAACCCTCGTTAAGGGAGCGTTTAACAAGATCAGGATTGATGCCAACGGCGTCGACTTTTTCGTCAAAAAGCTTTGTGAAATTACGTACCGACATCTTTTCTTCGCCGCGGGCTTCTGCCTTGGCATCGTGAGCCGCCTTTAGAAATTGCCAGGGTCTTACTCCAGGAATTTCCGCTGGATACTGAAACGCCAAAAACAATCCCAAATGAGCTCTCTGATCCGGGCGAAGTTCGATTATCGACTTTCCGTCGACAAGGATGTCCCCATCTGTGACTTCATAATCAGGTCGACCCATTAGGACATTCGCAAGGGTGCTTTTGCCAGATCCATTGGGACCCATAATAGCGTGAACCTCGCCCATATTTACTTTTAGGTCTACCCCTTGGAGAATTTCAGAATTTTCGACATCCAGTACAGACGCGTGGAGGTTTCGTATTTCAAGCATTTATCTTATTTTTCCGGTGATAAGTGGATTTTAATTTCGAGTTAACAATACAAAGGGCTAACCAACAGCCCCTTCAAGTGAAACTTTCAGAAGTTGTCCTGCCTCAAGAGCGAATTCAAACGGAAGTTCACGAATCACGTCACGACTCCAGCCGGTGATAATCATGTGATGCGCTTCCTCTTCTGAAAGGCCACGTGCCATCAGATAAAAAAGCTGATCATCACTGACCTTAGAAGTTGAAGCCTCATGTTCAAGGCGTGCCGTGGGATTCCGAACTTCAATATAAGGAACCGTGTGAGCGCCACACTGATCCCCGACGAGTAGAGAGTCACACTGAGTATGGTTCACCGCATTCTCGGCACCGGGCATAATCTGAACCTGGCCCCGATAAGTGTTGTTCCCTTGACCAGCCGAAATACCCTTGGACACAATCGTTGACTTAGTATTCTTCCCTATGTGAATCATTTTGGTGCCAGTGTCAGCCTGTTGATGGTTGTTCGCCAATGCAACTGAGAAAAATTCACCGACTGAGTTGTCACCGCGTAATATGACGCTAGGGTACTTCCACGTGATAGCCGAGCCGGTTTCGACTTGTGTCCAAGAAATTTTAGAATTCTTATCTGCACGGCCCCGCTTCGTAACAAAGTTATAAACTCCCCCCTCTCCCTCGGGAGTCCCCGGAAACCAATTCTGTATCGTCGAATACTTAATTTCAGCATCATCCAAAGCGACAAGCTCTACAGTCGCAGCATGAAGTTGGTGAGATTTGCGGAATGGCGCCGTACACCCTTCCAAATACGATACATACGCCCCCTTGTCTGCAACAATCAGCGTGCGTTCGAACTGACCTGAGCCCTCAGTGTTTATACGAAAATAAGTCATTAACTCGATAGGACACTTCACGCCAGGCGGTATGTACGCAAAAGACCCGTCACTAAACACTGCAGCATTGAGCGTTGCAAAGAAATTATCCGTATAAGGCACTACCGTTCCGAGGTATTTCTTAACGAGTTCCGGATGATTTTTAACGGCCTCACTGAAAGAACAAAATATAATTCCAAGTTCGCCCAACTGTTCTTCCATTGTTGTCGCAACTGACACAGAATCAAACACAGCGTCCACAGCAACCCCAGCTAATTTGGCCCGCTCCTGTAATGGGATACCCAGCTTCTCGAACGTAGCCAGCATCTCTGGATCAACATCATCAAGACTTTTGGGAGCTTCCGTGGCTGCAGTTGGAGCAGCGTAATAATAAATATCCTGATAATCGATGCTTGGGTAATCGATCATGGCCCAGTCCGGTTCGCCCTCGCTATCGCTCAGTTGAACCCAATGGTGATATGCCTTCAAACGCCACTCGAGTAACCAAGCTGGTTCATCTTTCTTAGATGAGATCAAGCGAACAATATCTTCATTAAGACCCTTGGGGGCTAGGTCTGTTTCCACATCAGTGACAAATCCCCACTGATATTCCTGGCCTGACAAGTCTGAGTCGCGTGAAATCGTTTTCTGGTTCGCCAATAAGCTGCTCCATTGGGAAAAATCACCCACCTAAACATCAGTGACCCACTAATGTTTACCTTTTGTAGCCGATAATTTTTATTCCATACTAAAAGAGTCAGGTTTTATTTTAAATACACGTAATCACATCGTCAACGAATTTCGTAACTATGAATCAAAACTGGTGTATTTGCAAAAAACTACACTTTTACCTGCAAAAAAAATATAGTGATATCCAAATCCATTACCTGCCATTATTTTCGATGAGTTAAATTAGGATCATAATTCAATATTTACCCTCAAAACCTTCATTGCCGATAGACACATACAGACCCGATGCTATATTCAAATATGAAGTCACAAAAAAAGTGATCCATTAAACCGAAAGGTAAATCGTGAAGTACGAAGCTGTAATTGGCCTAGAAACTCATGTCCAGTTGAAAACCCGCAGCAAGATGTTCGGCACCTCAAGCGCCGATTATCAAACCGCAGAACCAAATACCGTAGTTGATGAAGTAAGCATGGCATTGCCCGGGACGCTTCCGGTAGTAAACAAAGCAGCAGTTGAATACGCAATGATGATAGGCATGGCTATCAACTGCAACATAGCCAGATTAACTAAGTTCGACCGTAAGAACTACACCTACCCAGATTTAATGAAGGGTTACCAGATAACCCAGATGGATGAGCCAATATGCTATGACGGCTACGTCGATCTACCAATCGATCCACCTGTTCGTGTAAGGATCAACCGCGTCCACATGGAAGAAGACGTTGCAAGACTCATCCATGTCGAAGGTCCAAAAGGAGGAACAGTTCACTCTCTCTTAGACATAAACCGCGCCGGGACACCCTTAATGGAAGTAGTGACCGAACCAGATATGCACACTCCTGAACAGGTCGAGTCATATATTAATAGTCTGCAGCACATCGTAAGATACCTGGGCGTAGGCACTGCCAATATGGAGGAAGGATCTTTCAGATGCGACGCCAACATCAGTGTACGACCCGCCGGATCAACACATCTCACAACCAAAGTTGAAGTAAAAAACATGAATCGGGTGAGAGCGGTTGTACGTGCAGTTGAATACGAAATCGAACGCCAGATAACGGCAGTAGAATCGGGCGAGCGGATTGTCCAAGAAACCCGCGGCTGGGACGACGGTAAAGGAATAACCGTTTCTCAACGCAGCAAAGAAGAGGCTAACGACTATCGTTACTTCCCTGAACCAGATATCCCTCCGTTGGTCATAAACGAAGAGTGGATTTCTAGCACCCAAGCTAGGATGCCGGAATTGCCAATCCCAAGAAAAAACAGGTTTATGAATGAATGGGGACTCAGTGAATACGATGCCAACCTACTAACCGGCCTGCGCTCGACAGCCGACTATTTTGAGTCGGTATGTAGAAATGTATCTGGATCTTCAGACAAGGTGAAACACGAGTTTGCTAAAGAAGTGTCAAACTGGTTGAACGGCGAAATGACACGCCTGATGAACACAGACGAAGTTACCGATATGGCAGACACAAAAATAGCTCCTGAATCATTGGCGACACTTGTAGAAAAATTTCGGAAAAGAGAATTAAACAACAACGCGGCAAAGCAAGTGTTCGAAGCGATGTACACCAAAGGGGCAGAACCGCAAGAAGTGATCGAACTACTTGGGCTTGGAATGGTATCCGGAGCAGACTCCCTCGGACCGGTAATCGATGAAGTCATCACCAACAATGAGAAGGCAGTAAACGATTATCTGGGTGGAACAGAAGCATCTCTGAAGTTCCTAATCGGTCAGGTTATGAAAGCGACGCGCGGTCAAGCTGATGCTGCGCAAGCAACCCAAATGTTAAAAAAACAGCTTTCGGAAAAATAGTCTGACTAAGCAGCCAAATAAAAATAGCATATGAAAAATGATTCACACATTGATGCCCAATTTACAGTGGCGGGATTGTTGGTGTGGCCTTAACATGGTCACCTACTTGTATGTAGCCGCACATCACTTGGAGTAATCTAGTGACTTACTATGGCGCGTAGGAAATTTTATGGAAACCGTTTTTAGCCTAATACTGATAATTGTTGCAGTCACTCTGATCATTGTGCTTCTTCTACAGGCCCGCGGTTCTGGCTCATCTCTTTTCGGAGAAGCATCAAGCACTTTCCGTTCGCGTCGTGGTGTTGAACAGCTTTTGTTCCGCACAACCATTGTGCTCGCGGTAATCTTCGTCGGTGTTGCAATCGCCAATGTGAGATTTAGTTAGTCCAGACTAAACCTAAACTTATTCACTCCAATATTTTTTAACTTCGACAAATCCAATTAATTTCGGCCCAGGCGTAAGTTCTAGCACCATGCGGTCAGTCGACATCTCAAAATTTATAGTGGAAATCAACGCTGATGAATCGCTCGATCCATCAGTGGTCGGGGGCAAGGCGGCCGCGGTTGCGGAACTAGTCAAACATAAAATAACAGTACCCCCATGCTTCACAATCAAGACTAATGTTTTTGATGATTTCATTCGGCCGGTTGCTGGTGATATCACCAGCATCCTCACAAAGGTTGAAAAAGCTAACGTTTCTTCAGCCTTCGAAGCCGCCGATTCCATCTCCAATATCCTGGCGTCACAAGAATTACCCATGGGCCTAACCGAAAGTGTTAAATCACGATTAATATCGAGTGGAAGTACCTTGGCAGTACGATCTTCAGCAACTACAGAAGACCTGAAGGATGCCTCATTTGCCGGGATATACGACACCTATCTCGACGGTGCCACCGGAAAATCCGTTCTCAAACGCATCCGCGATGTTTGGACCTCGTATTACACGGGACGAGCTATTTCTTATCGTGAGCAAAAAGGGATTACCCACCAAACCGGTTCTATGGCCGTATTAGTGATGGACTTAATTGATGCTGAAGCAGCAGGAGTCATGTTCACGCGGGATCCAAGGGATGGAAGCGATCGTGTTCTGATTAATGTAGCGCTAGGTCTGGGTGAGGGTGTGGTATCGGGTGAGTCCGAGGCTGATTCTTTCGTTCTTGAATCAAGTTCATTGGAAATCATCAAACGAAATGTTATCGACAAGGAATGGATGGTCACATCACGCAATGGTGGGGCTCCCAACCGCGTAAGAATCCCAAGCGAAAAACGTGGTTCTCCGGCTGTTAAAGACTCAACGCTAAAAACATTAGCCAAAACCGCTATAGAAATTAAAGCTATCACAGGAAGCGACAGAGATATCGAATTTGCCCTGAAAAATGACGCTATCCACATCCTGCAGTCACGCCCTATAACAACTTCGGAAAATAAGAAAATGAAATTCCCGGTTGACTGGTCGGATTCGGTTGAACGAAACCGTCACTGGACCATACGCGGGACCCAGCCCGCCGTCCCCTTGCACATCGACTATGTCCTTGCTTCAGCAGAAGCAGAAAAACGTTCTGTTGCGACAGTCGGACAGTACATGGGTAGACGGAATCTGAAAAAAATTGTCAATGGATACATATTCACTGCTGAACCAGAATACGACTCTGAAGAATTGGAATCGCGCCTGCAAAAACACCATGACAGAGGCAACAAGTTCTTGGAAAAGGGCACAACGCTTTACTATGCAGAGGTAGAGCCACAGTTATTGAAGAACCTCGATGATCTAGATCGTATACGTCCGCCTAATGATGCCCCAATACCGGACCACATCGCTAACCTAAAAGCCACCACATTAGCTGCAGCTGAGCATCAATCAAATCTCCATTGGCAAAGCTGGGGGGGATTTAGAGAAAAAGGTGGACTCGAAAAATTATTCACCGAAATTACTGGTCATCGTCCGATTGATGCAACATCTCTGACAATGGCAATCGATCATATGACTGCAAGACTTACTCGAAGACTCATGAACTTGGCCAAACTGGTCAAAACAGATCACTGGTTAATCAAGATATTCGAGAGTCGCGACTACGACAGGTTATTCGCACGCGGGAACGGAGTCAGACCATCAGTGACGAAGTTCCGCATCCGATTCCGGGCGATGATGAAAATCTGGGGATGCCGAAACGGCATAGGCTACGGTACAGCATGGAAGCCTACAGACCCGACATGGAACATGAAGCCAGAGATCCCTTTAGATGTTATTGGTTCCTTCTTGAAACAGAACCTTGAAGAACACGTTAAGTTACTTAGGGATCTAAAGCGAAAGCGCAAGAGAGCGATTGAATCAGTTCACGCCAAAATCGGCAACAACAAAAAACTATCAGTTGCATTCAAAGCAGAACTATTCAAGGCGACAAATTACGTAAAAATGATGGAGGACCACAATTACCTGATAGAACAAAGAACATTCGGCGAATATCGTGAATCAATCAATCGGGCCGGTATAGCACTAAAGCGCGAAAATTTAATAGATGACGTAGACGATATTTTCTACTTGAGACTGGCTGAATTAGATAATGCCGCAAATACTCAAGATTACACTTCATTAAGAGCCATGATCGCCCAATCCAAAAAAGCATTCAACAAAAATTCAAAACTATCACCCCCAGAATTCCTAGGCACCAAACCAAGTAAAAAAGATGATGACGAAAAGATTGAAAAAGACTCCATCGGACTGAGTAGTGACGGCCAAATACTTCATGGCGAACCTTCATCGCCCGGTTCCTTTACGGGCAAAGCTAGGGTAGTTATCACCAGGACATCTAGGCCACCCAGCGTAAAAAAAGGAAACATATTGGTCACCGAGAACACGGGTCCCGACTGGGTGCCTATCTTCCCGTTAATAGGAGGCCTGATACTAGATGGAGGAGACAACTTTCAACACGCCTCGTTAATTTGCAGAGAATACAGCATCCCTTGTGTTATCAAAACAAAGGAAGGTACAAAAACAATCTCAGACGGTCAAATCGTCAAGATCGACGGGTCTAAAGGACTGATTACATTAAATCCCTTGACCTGAATCAGTCGCATCCCATCAACTTAAGATTTTTTTACCCAAAGCACTTAATCTCTAGACCAAACGGTGTCTTCACCGGTGTCCGAGATGGAAATTCCTGCCGCTGCCAATTGATCCCGCACGGTGTCAGCTTCATCCCAACGTTTATCGGCCCTGGCATCTTTACGCGCTTGCACCAGTGCCTCAATCTCTCGGTCACTCAATCCTGTTTTTTGGGGCGGGGATTCCAAACGCAACCCCAGGACACTTGTAAGCCTGCGAACCGTTTCGACTGCAGCAGCAACATCCATTTGATTGTCCCTACCACGGTTTATTTCCCGACACAGGTCAAATACAGAAGCGATAGCCTTGGGTGTGTTCAAATCGTCGTCCATCGCTTCAATAAAACGCTGTTCGTAAGATCTGAAATCTACAGATTCTCCAAAGTCATGGGGTTCAATATCAACCGTTTGGCGAATTCGTCGCATGGATCGTTCCGCCCTCTCAATCAGTTTTTTATCAAGCAGCGGATTAGTACGATAGTGACTTTGCAATATCCAAAGTCGAATTGCATCTGAACTGTATTCTTCGAGAGCAGAATTCACATTGAAAGCGTTCCCAAGTGACTTGCTCATTGTCGCACCAGATGTTCTCAACAAACCGTTATGCATCCAGATTTTTGAAAAAGGCACTGCCCCAGACGCTGACTCGCTCTGAGCAATTTCATTCTCATGGTGTGGAAAGATCAAGTCTAGTCCGCCACCATGGATATCGATTTGTTCCCCCAGGTGCTTGAACGCCATTGCTGAACATTCAATATGCCAACCAGGTCGTCCTGGACCCCAGGGACTGTCCCACTGGGGTTCATCTGGCTTGACGGCTTTCCAGAGAGCGAAATCAGCCGGATCCTCTTTACCATCTTCTATCTCAATTCTGGAGTTATCAAGCATCTCATCGATATTCTGACCACTCAGTTTGCCATAGTCAGACTTATCCCTAACTCGATAGTAGACAGATCCATTTGATGCATATGCTGATCCACCATCAACCAAACGACGAATCAATTCTATGATTTCGGGCATATCCTCAGTAGCCCTTGGATGCACGGTCGCCCGTTGTACGTTAAGTCCATCAATAGATTGGAAAAACGACTGAATATACTTCTCCGTTACCTCCTCCGTTGAAAGACCATCTTCCCTTGCACGGTTAATTATCTTGTCATCCACATCCGTGAAGTTTTGAACTTTACGGACTTTAAACCCACGGTATTCAAGATATCGTGTAAGTACATCGAATACGATGCTGCTAAGCGCATGTCCAAGATGCGAATCATCGTAGACAGTAACACCGCAAACGTAAATCTTAACTTCATCACCAATTGGAGCGAACTCTTCCTTAGAACGGGTAAGAGAGTTGTAAATCTGGATCATTCTTTTATTGGGATCAGGGTTGCAATGGCTTGAGCAGCGATGCCCTCACCGTCACCTATCGAACCTACCGAATCGGTCGAGGTGATTTTTATGTTAATGGTGGAATTTTCTAAACCGTCTATCTCACCTATCCTCGCCGACATGCCTAACGACTCGCCAGCAAGCTTGGGCCTTTGTGCAATGATCGTAGCATCAACATGCCCCACCAGCCAGCCATCTAAAAGTGCCTCCCGAGCCGACTCAGAGATAAATTTTGCAGAGTCGAAATCGATGTATCGTTCATCGGAAGATGGAAAGTGCCCGCCAAGATCACCTAAATTGGCCGCTCCAAGAATGGCACTGGCGATAGAGTGAAGCAGGACATCTCCATCAGAGTGACCATCAAGGTGATAATCAAATTCTATGTCAACACCTCCAAGGCGTAGTGGTCCCCCAGCAACGAGACGATGCCCATCAAAACCGATTCCAAATACAGATCCTGAAGGTCCCGACCCTGAGAGATTTGATTGCCCTAATCGGTTAGCCAGAATAAACCTCGCCAGATGCAAGTCCTCAGGTGTGGTAATTTTTATATTTTCATCCGAGCCACTAAAGGTAGCCACTATCCCACCTAGTGATTCAACCATAGATGCATCATCTGTCACATCATCCCGAACAACATCGTGCGCAGTGTTGAGCACGTCATATCTGAATATTTGTGGTGTTTGAATTGACCAAAGCTCAGATCTATCCAGAGTGTCAGTGATTATCTTATGAGGCGCGACTTTGATCGTGTCCTTAACAGGCACCGCAGCGATTCCAGCTCCAATCGCTCGGGCAGTCGACATCCCGCGCTCTATAAGTTCGTGACCTACAAATGGTCTTGCGCCATCATGCACTGCGACAAAATCCGGAATCCCATTTACATGAGAGGCAAGAACATCCAGCCCGATCTTCACGGAATCTTGTCTGCGCTCGCCTCCAACTACAACATCAACAATCTCCGATAAACCACTCTCCTCAACAATGTTTTTCCCTGCTGGAAAATTATCCTCAGACATTACAAGAACTATTGAACTTGTGTTGGAAAATGATCCGAAAACCTGAAGTGAATGCAAAATAACTGGGATGCCGCCCAATGGGTGTAGTTGTTTATCTACTCCAAGCATCCGTGAGCTTCGCCCAGCTGCCACAACAATAACACCCAAACGATCCAGTTCATTGCTCATGTAAGCCATCCTTGAATGGAATCGATACCCCACAAGCAAGCGTATGCAATCGCTACGGATTTTATCCCTTTTGCTATAAACACAATCGCAAGAAACTTTCTGATAGGGTACCCGACCCCTCCGGCGGCAATTCCGATTACATCAAAAAACGGATTCGGAATTATTGCTCCTACAAGCAAAAATAATCCCCCACGCCGCAGGATCAGAGACTGCACTTTTGGGTAATATTTATTACGCTCCAAAAGTGATTTCCCTGAAATTCCCGCTATGTACCCCGTCATTTCACCAAGGGCTTCCGCTGAGGCCGAGACAAGCCCTATCACTAAAGGATTCAGCCCCAAATCAGGTGTAGCAGCTAAGCAAACGGCCACAGGGCCAGGTAGTGGCAATACTATCGAACCCGCAGCTATGAAACTTATAATCCAAAGACCACTGTAGCCAACATTTTCCGCATTCAAATTGTCGGTGGCCCACAGCACAGTTCCAAAAATAACGAATGCAATCACAAAAGAAATAAGGCCAATTCGGAAAAACAAGTCCCCACGATTGGAAAGCCAAATTTGAAGACGCGATAACCCGGAATCCGCCAATGCGGAACCTACATCCCCTTCATCTTGAAGGTTCTTTATTTCAGTTTTGTTAGGTTCAGTCATCTAGGGGCTACAACAAACTTTATTGCACGACGGAAACAGTTCAAATAGCCGAATCCACAATTGCTTTATAGGAATGATAGTTCAGCATCCTCATAAATGTGAACGATGTCAAAATGATCTATAGCACCCCATTCAATACCACTTTTCGAGCGTTAAGCTAAAAAGACGAGTGGGTAATTTATTGCAAAACTTTCTCCTTGCCATGAGATCCCTTCTCACCAACAGGTGACTCGGACGTTACTGCATCTCGAGATTCGTCAATCTCAAAGGTAATTTCACCACCAGTTAACTCAACTGCTATTTCCGAACCTTCAGGAAATTCTCCTGCCAAAAGTCGCTTAGACAATGGACTCTCGATATATCGTTGAATTGCTCTCTTAAGAGGTCTCGCCCCGTACATTCGGTCAAAGCCTGTCTTCACCAGCCAGGCCTTTACATCCTCGCTCAAAAACAATGAAACTTTCAAGTCTCTGACACGTTCAGTTACTTCCAGCATGAACTTGTCAACAATCAACTTAATGTCATCTTGTGTCAATGAATCAAAAACTATGAATTCATCGAGGCGATTCAAGAACTCAGGACGGAATTTCTGCTTTAAAGAGTCTTCGACATTGCTCCGGAGTCGGGCACTTTCCGTATCGTCACGACTTTGCTTTTGAAAGCCAAAAGCTTGCTGCGCTATGCCTTCAGAGCCGAGATTACTCGTCATGATGATAATCGTATTCCGAAAATCTACTGTACGACCGTGACTGTCCGTAAGACGACCGTCATCAAGAACTTGCAACATCGTGTTGAAAACGTCCGGGTGAGCTTTTTCAATCTCATCAAAGAGAACAACAGAAAACGGACGACGACGAACCGCCTCCGTCAAATGACCTGCCTCATCATAGCCAACATACCCCGGAGGAGCTCCAATTAGCTTGGATACGGTGTGACGTTCTTGAAATTCTGACATATCCACTCGTACCATGTTGTCTTCATCATCAAACATAAACTCAGCCAACGCACGTGCTAGCTCCGTCTTACCAACACCTGTAGGACCCAAAAAGATGAAACTCCCTATAGGCCGTTTGGGGTCCTTAAGACCCGCCCGAGCCCGCCGAACCGCGTCAGCAAGCACTTCTACTGCTTGGTCTTGCCCGATAACCCTAGTGTGCAATCGCTTTTCAAGATTGAGCAAACGATCTTTTTCACCCTCAACAAGCTGGGCAACCGGGATACCCGTGCGTTCTGAGATCAGGACAGCAATATCCTCATCTTTTACAACCTCGGCAACTTCATGGGTCGCGTCCCATTCTCGTTTTGCAAGATTGTAATTTTCCAGAGCACGTGACTTTTCTGCTTTGGTATTCGCTGCCTTTTCGTAATCGCCTCGAACCGATGCAGACTCTTCTTCTTCCTCCAGCTTTTGTAATTCCAGTTGCATATCATTCAATTCAGTAGGTAACAACTCATTTTCGATACGCTTTTTCGCAGCAGCCTCATCAATTAAATCAACTGCTTTATCTGGCAACAATCGATCAGATATGTAGCGTGCCGATAATTGGACTGCCGCTCGAAGTGCAGACTGTTCGATATTAAATCCATGATGTTGCTCATAACGCGGCCGCAAAGTCTCAAGCATTTCTATCGCCGTGTCAGTGTCAGGTTCTTCCAGCCAAACGGGCGAAAAGCGACGTTCAAGAGCAGCGTCTGCCTCAATGTACCGACGATATTCATTTGGGGTAGTTGCACCAATAGTCTGCAGTTCACCCCGAGCAAGCGCTGGTTTCATCATATTCGAAGCATCGAGAGCACCATCACCACCACCAGCACCAGCACCAACAACCGTGTGAATTTCGTCAATAAATAGAACTATTTCACCTGAAGCTTGGCGGATCTCATCCATCACGGCCTTGAGACGTTCTTCAAATTCCCCGCGGAATTTAGCTCCAGCAACCAAAGTTCCCATCTCAAGTTGGATCACACGTCGCCCTCGTAGGCTTTCTGGAACGTCACCAACAACGATCCTTTGTGCCAGCCCCTCAGCCACCGCGGTCTTGCCAACACCTGCATCCCCAATCAGCACTGGATTATTTTTTGTACGCCGCGTCAGGGTCTGCATAACTCGCCGGATTTCCATATCCCGGCCAACAACCGGATCAAGCCGACCTTCACGGGCATGTTCAGTAAGGTCTACACTGTATTTCGATAACGCCTGGTACTTACTTTCAGCCCTTGGGTCAGTCACACGTGCTGATCCCCTAACTTCGAGTAATGCCTGATAAAGACGCTCTTCAGTTATATCTCTATTTGCAAACATCTCGGCTATATCACCGTTAGATTCTTTTGCCAACGCGACCAGCAGATGATCCGCACCTATTAGTTCATCTTTCAAGCGATCAGCTTCTCCCTTGGCAATCTCAATCGCTTTTTGCACGCGCGGTGTCGGATATATCTGACTTTGACCCGATGACCCACCAACTTTGGGAGATTTTTGGAGGCGGGAGTCAAGTTCCTGCAAAAGATCAGCGACATCCACACTAAGTGCTTCAAGAATCTTCGCAGACAGGGAATTATCAATTTGCAAAAGCCCTGACAGTAAGTGCTCAGCATCCCACTGACTATGACGCATCTGAACTACAAGCTGCTGAGAGGTATTGAGTGCCTCTTGTGCTTGCTCAGTGAAATCGTCTTGTTTCAGTACCATTTCTTTCCTCTTCTCTACCGAAGTCGATTTCGCACCCCAGCGATACGGGGACGAATTAGAGAGCAAATCAACTTGACAACCTCATCTGACCTTCTCGCAGTTTGACAATTTGGACAGTCAAATCACTTACATGAGCTTCAAGTCTGTTTATTCGATTCAAAAGTTTGGACATTACTTCTATCCCTGCAAGATTCAATCCAAACTCTTCTTTCCATCGCAATATATTTTGAATCACCTCAACATCTCGATTGGAATAAAGCCGCGTACCTCCCCGCGAACGCTGCGGCACCACCAGTTCCCATCTTTCGTAATTTCGCAGAGTTTGCTGATGTACCCCGCACATCTGTGCAACGATTCCTATGGCGAAAACCGGATCATTATTATCCATATTCATTAAGATTTATCTCCAACTTCATCTGCACTGCCTTCACTAGCTTGAGCAAACCGATCACCGGACGCATTAGAACGAATGTCTCTCAACTGCATATAAAGCTGCCTCTCTTCATCGGAAAGAGATTCGGGCAAACGCACGTTTACAGTTGCATAAAGGTCACCGAATTGTTTGGAGTCTCCCATCGGAAGACCCTTGCCTTTTATCTTGAAGGAGCGACCATTTTGGGTACCCATCGGAATTTGTAAAACAACACGACCAGTAATGGTCGGTACCTCGACTTCACAACCTAGTAATGCATCCAGTAGATTTACTGCAATGTCGATTAAAAGATTTGCCCCTTTGCGACTAAATCGATCATCTGATCTCACATTGACAGTCAAAATTATTTCGGTGTCGTTATCTGGCCGCAACCTTATTTTCCGACCATCCAATACACCTCTAGGAACCCGAACCTCAAGATTTCTAGACCCTGATCCAGCTGAGTCAATAGAAATTCGACGAGTTACACCGGCATAAACCTCATCTAATGAGACTTCTAATGTTCCCTCATGTCGTACTGGACTCCGCATATGAGTAGCGGCGCCTGAAAACATATTGCCAAAGCTGCTACTGCCAGTTCCACCCCCAACCCCGAACAAGTCACCAAGATTGAAACCAATCCCACCACTTGAATGGCGTCCGGCATTCACATTACGAATCTGATCAGCATGCTTCCAGTTATCACCAAAATGATCGTAATCCTTACGACGGGCAGGATCTCCAACTACCTCGTAGGCCTCGTTGACTTTTTTGAACTGATTCTGAGCTCGTGAATCATCGGGGTTCACATCCGGATGCAACTTGCGTGCCATCCTACGATAAGCGGATTTAATATCCTTATCCGAAGCATTCTTGCTAACCCCAAGTATGTCGTAATAGTTTTGAGCCATAACGTATTGAAACGCTCACAATCCTGATCAGCCAAATCATAAATTCGGTCAAACAACTTCAAATTGAACGTAATTGTAACACACCTGACTTACTATGAGTAATATTATCTTATAACCAACTTATAAGGTTTAGCCTCGGTAGCGAACGTTATTCACGCTTTTAGGAATTTGCTATAGCAAAGTGATATCGTAAAATCTGCCACAACAGTAGATGCTCAACTCATCTAACCGGACTTCAATATTCAATTGACAACAGTCAAGCAGACTCCATCACTACCAGGTTTCTTTTCTCGCTATGAATCTCGCATTGACGAGGCCTTACGAAAAGAACTAACTGGTTTAGATACGGAGATATACAACATCCACCGTTACTACATGGGTTGGCAGGAAATTGACGGTACAGATTCAAGTACCGGTGGCGGGAAACGTATGCGGCCAACCCTGGCGATGTTGGCGGCAGACGCAGTAGGAGGAGACTTAGAAAGAGCTACTCCAATAGCTGTAGCCCTCGAATATGTGCACAATTTTTCCCTGATTCATGATGATCTTGAGGACATGGATCGCATGCGCCATCACCGGCCAACTGTATGGGCTGTCTGGGGAAAGCCTACTGCAATAATCTCTGGCAATGCGATGCTGAAGATTGCAGATGGAGCCGTGTCGAAACTTCGCTCTGTGGGAGTTGAAGATTCAATAGCGCTTGAAGTTGAGCACGAACTCACTCAACAATACTTGAAGATGATGGAAGGTCAGTATCTCGACATTTGGTTCGAGACCGAGGAATCGGTAAGTGTCACACAATATCTAGATATGATCGAAAGGAAAACCGGAGCATTAATAGAGGCATCGATTTATCTAGGTGGACTCCTCGGCTCAAGAGGCGGACCGAATCGGCAAAAAGCAACTGCTCTAAAAGCTATAGGTCATGAAATCGGCAGAATATTCCAAATCAGAGACGATGTTTTGGGGATATGGGGAGGCAAAGAAACGGGAAAGCCCGTTGGGGCAGATATCAGGCGCAAAAAAAAGGCGCTTCCC
>CEOQ01015208.1_pt1 | contig 25089 bp, 24 predicted proteins | sample 361351 | NCBI WGS metagenome assembly CEOQ01 (sample SAMEA2619907, study PRJEB7988) | marine metagenome | biome: marine biome (ENVO:00000447); feature: deep chlorophyll maximum layer (ENVO:xxxxxxxx); material: "saline water (ENVO:00002010), including plankton (ENVO:xxxxxxxx)" | depth 60 m | reverse complement strand
AGGACCGTATTTATCCCATTTACGCAGACCCAATTCATATCGCTGCTTTAAATCAAAATTTAGATCCATCTGAGTGATCGTAGGCTTTCTTTGAAAGCAAAGTTGAATGCCGGAGAAAAAAAGTTTTTTTTAGATTATTTGTCTGAAAAATGAAGCGGAGCACCTGATAGCCCCAAAGAAGCTTCAGCAATAGTTTCACCCATTGTTGGATGTGCGTGGATGGTAACAGCAAGATCTTCTAAAGTCGCAGCTGTTTCGATTGCTAATGCTGCCTCACCTGCCAGCTCTGCAACGTGCTTACCTAAAGCTTGAAAACCTACGACAGTTCCCTCATTGTCAGCCACGATATTCACAAAACCAGAATCATCTCGAAGAGTTTTAGCTCTCGAGGAAGCGGAAAAAGGGAAACGGAAGGAGATAAAGTCCTTTTCATTGCTTGAGATTAAGTCTGGATCTATTCCGACAGTCACGATCTGAGGATCGCTAAAAACGACCATTGGTATGCAATTTGGTTCAAAAGCATTAGGAATTCCACAAGCTGCATCAGCCGCAACTCTGGCTTCCGAGGTAGCTTTGTGAGCCAAAGCGGGTCCCGGTGTAAGATCGCCAATAGCGAAGATATGTTCTGTAGCGCGACGTTGTGGATCAACTATCACGTGACCAGAGGGAGTTAATGATGCACCAGTTTCGGTGATATTAACAATCTCGCTATTCGGTCGTCTTCCAGCTACAACTCCCAATATTTCAGTGGGTATTGAGGAAGAACCACTGGAATTTTCTATCAAAAGTTCGTTTTTATCGAATGAAATAGCTTCATAACCAAGACAAATTCCCACCCCTAAAGAACGAAGTCCTTTTTCCAATTTTTTACTTAGATTTTTGCTGAAGCCAGGCAAAAGCTGTTCCTCTGCTTCGACTACAACAACTCGTGAACCTAATTTTGCGAAAACAGTTGCCAACTCAACTCCGATATATCCGCCACCTATGAGAGTGAGTTGCTCCGGTAATGAATTCCTAAAAAGTAGGCTCTCCGAGTCAACAATGCTTTCACCATCAACTGGAAAATTTGGAAGAGTTACAGGTGAAGAACCAGTTGCTACTATCGCGTCACGAAATTCAAAGTGTTCAACACCTCCGTCTGGATTTTCCACAGCAACCCTGTTAGGGCGCGTAAATCTCGCCGTGCCGGTAATAAGATCCACCTCAGCGCTGTCAAGCAGGAAAGACACTCCATTATTGAGTTCGCTAACCAGATTTTTGAGATATCCGCAAATTTTCGCCATATCAACCTTTGTGGAAATTTCTACACCTAAATCATTTGTAGTGTTGTCTAGATAGGCGAGGTCTGCAATTTCAATGAGTGCTTTAGATGGGATACATCCGACATTCAGACAAGTACCTCCGATTGATTTGTTTTCAATCAAAGTAACTTTTCGACCCAAACGACTGGCATTTAAAGCAGCAGCGTAACCACCCGGACCACCACCTATAACTAGAAGGTCGACTGAAGAAGCTACTTCACCTACAACCAAGGAAAACTCACTCTGCGACTAAGAGGTTAAGAGGTTCCAAGAGGTCAGAGATGATTGAACTCTTGAAAGCCTCAGCAACATCGCCATCGATAAGTCGGTGATCAGCACCTAGAACAATTGGGATTGTGGATCTGGCTTCAACTTTACCTTCTACAACAATCGGCCTTTCTTCAATTTTTCCGATACCGAGAATGCCGGCCTGTCCGGAAGAGATTATTGGAAGTGCCCACCGGCCACCAAGTGATCCATAATTCGTGATCGTAAAAGTCGCTCCTTGCATCTGAGCAGCTCCGATTTTTTGTTCACGGGCAAGTTGCACTATTTCAGAAATTTTTTCTGCAAGTTCAAAAATATCTAAAGAGTCTGCTTTATCTATTACAGGCACTAAAAGACCAGAAGGTGATGCGACTGCAATGCCTAAATTTACTGAAGAAGGTATAACTATTTTTTCGGCTGAGTCTCCACCTATGTGACCATTCATCATTGGATATTTTTCTAGTGCCCTTACGGTCGCCGCAGAGATTATAGAAAGGGGAGTAATACTTGAAGCGCCCTTACGATTCACTTTTTGAAGTCGGGTTCTGAAATCGAGAAGAAGAGAGGCATCAAATTCATCCAAGGTGTGGATGTGGGGGATCTCAGCCCAAGAGGTAGTCATATTTTTCGCTACTACTCCTCGGACTCCTTTAATCTTGTGTTCTCCTGGTTCCATGTAACCGAGATTCAAATCTGAAACAACAGCCGAAGACTCTTCGTATGCAGTAGAACTGGAAGAAGCTTCTTTAGTTACGGATCCAGTTGCTGCCGCTTTTACATCATCGTTCGTGATACGTCCAGACGGTCCTGTGCCGACAATCTCTGAGATTTCTACCGATAGCTCACGGGCTAGTTTTCTGGTTGCCGGAGAAGCCTTGACTTTTGGGAGGCCCGGAATAAAGGAATTTGTCTCATGGTTGGAAGCTTTTGTATCAGATGGTTTTGAATTTTCGAGTGCCTCTGCTTTGTTTTCTGCTGAAATGTCAGAAGAATCTTTAATTCGCTCTTCTTCTATTTCAATTAGAATTTCCCCGACTTTAATTCTCTCACCCTCTTCTCCATTTGTGGAGATGACTTTTCCCGCTACTGGAGAAGGCAATTCAGAGCTTGCTTTATCAGTTAACACCTCAAGTAGAGCCTGATCGCGTTTGACTGTATCTCCGGGTGACACAAACCATGAAACGATTTCAGCGTCTTCTAAACCTTCCCCTATATCTGGTAAACGGAACTCGAAAGCCATAAAACTCAGCTTCCTTCAAGAGATTTCAAGACGGCTAAACGTATTCTTTCTTCGTCGGGAACATATAAATTTTCAAGCATTCCAACTGGATATGGAACGTCAAAACCTGAGACCCTAATAACAGGAGCTTCTAAAGACCAGAAACATTCGTCATTAATAGTTGCGATCACCTCGGAAGCAAAGCCTCCTGTTTCAGGGGCTTCCTGGACGACTACCACTCGTCCACAGTGTGTAACGATTTGACTTATAGCCTCAATGTCGAGTGGAACAATGCTACGCAAATCTAATACCGCTACTGAAATGCCGGCTTTTTCTAAGGAATCCGCTACACGCTTCGAAAGTTCAACCTGGTAGCTCCAAGAAATAATTACAACGTCGTCACCTTTTTTAACCAAGTTAGCTTTGCCTAAAGGTACAACATGCTCATCATCTGGAACCATGTCGCGAATACCCCTATAGCCGCGTAGAGGTTCGAGAAAGAGTACAGGATCCGGATCCCGTATAGCGGAAGTTAACAACCCTTTTGCGTCCGAAGCGGTAGATGGTAAGACGATTTTCAGACCCGGAATGTTAGCGAATTGGGCTTCTAAAGAATCTGAATGCAGTTCAGGTGTCCTAACTCCGCCTCCGAAAGGCGCTCTGATAGTTATCTGAGGTTCAAAACGACTTTGTGTTCTGTAGCGTAGGCGTGCAATCTGTCCGGCTATTTGATGCATCGCTTGGTATGAAAAGCCTAGAAACTGAATTTCAGCAACAGGGACCAATCCGGCCATTGCTAAACCTACAGATGAACCTGCAATAGCAGCTTCTGAAATTGGGGTATCAACAACACGAGTATCGCCGAATTTTTCGATTAAGCCTTCCGTAGCTCTAAATACTCCACCGTTTCTACCAACATCTTCTCCTAGAATCACAATTCTGTCGTCCCGAGCCATTTCGCTGTGGAGTGTTTCATTGATCGCTTCTAGCATTGAGAGCTCAGAGGTTTTCTCACCCATGGCTTTTCTCCATTGATCTACTGAGTTGCTCTCTTTGTCTAGCGAGTCTTGATGTATCGGAAACAAAACAATGGTCCAATAGTGAGTCAGTTAGCAGGGGAGTATTTTTAGCTTTTTCAAAAGCTTCGTCCATTCTTTCGAGAGCAGCCTTTTCAACTTCTTCTTGTTTGTCATCACTCCACAAGTTTTTGTTTTTTAACTCTTGCAGAAGTGACAAGAGAGGATCATTTTTCTGAGCGGCAGATAGGTCTTCAGCCGGAACATACCTAGTTGGATCATCGGCGGTTGTATGTGCACCTAGTCGGTAGACAGTAGCTTCGATTAGAGTTGGCCCTTGACCATTTACTGCACGCTCTCTTGCTTCGGATACTGCCTCATACACAAGTGAAGGATTGTTCCCATCAACTGTCACCCCAGGTATTCCAAAAGCTGCAGCTTTAGAAGAAAAGTCTTTCGCAGCGGTTTGAAGATTAGTGGGTGTTGAAATCGCCCACTGGTTGTTAACGCAAAGAAAAATAACCGGCGCTTTAAGAACTCCCGCAAGATTTCCCGCTTCATAAAAATCACCTTCGGAACTTGCTCCATCACCGAAGAATACTAAAACCACTCCAGGCTCGTTTTTTAGAGACATCCCCCAGGCCAGTCCAACTGCGTGTGGGATTGAAGCAGCCAAAGAAATTTGAGAGGGGACCACTTTGACAGGATCAGGAATATGTCCTCCTAGCGGATGCCCAAGGTTGTAGAGCATGAAAGCATCAAGCACTTCCGGACCGTATTTTCTGAGCCCCAAAGGTTCGCGGTATTGTGGAAGAACCCAGTCGCTCTCAGTTTGAAGTGCATGCACAGCTCCAACAATTGCAGCTTCATGACCGTCTATCGGGGCGATCGTACCAACCTGCCCCTGACGTTGCATGTTCCAAAGCCTTCCAGCCTGCGTTCGAGCTATGACCATGTCTTCGAAGATCATCTGTAGTTGTTCATCGTTGGGTTTAGACATAATTCTCCATACCTCTTACAACTGAACAATACCTGCAAGACATGTATTTGTCATTGCCGGTCATCACTCAATTAAGACGTGTCGAAAGTCACGAAACTATAGACAAAAAACTGAAAAATCAGAAATAGGAAACAGTAATCTAAACATGTTGTTGAAATTTAATACTCGGTAGATTTCCCCCTAATCTCTTACCGAGCGAAACGTACGCCCCACTTGGTGGGGCGTACGCTATTTACGGCAATTTCTTTTCTTATTAGAGTTATTGGAGTAGCACAAAGGGGAGATTTATGGCAGCTAATCGTAGAGAATTAATTCAGATGACAGAAGATGAATTGGCTTCTTTCATAGAAGAACAAAAAAGTCTTCAAGTTTCTTGCATAGGTGCTGATGGTTGGCCTCATTTAACAACTCTTTGGTTTGCTGTAGTTGATGAAAAGATTGTTTTTGAAACTTACACACGCTCTCAGAAAATTTTGAATCTGCAGCGAAACCCAAATATAACAGTCCTTTTAGAAGATGGAGTTGTCTACGAAAAACTAAGAGGGGTAATGATCAAAGGAAAAGCTCTACTTGATGGCATACCAGAAAACGTTGAAAGATACGCAAAGGCAGTGATGCTCAGGAATCAACCAGAGTATGGGGAGGAAATTCTTTCAGAAGCTGCCAAACAGATGTCCTTGAAACGCACTGCGGTGATTGTTGAACCTCAGGAAATTATTTCCTGGGATCATACAAAACTCGGAGGCACATACTGAAATTTACTGCACCCTTAACTTCTTCTAACATGTGCTTGTGGAAAATGTTGTCATTCCTGAAGACCTAGTTGAGCCTCTCTTTGATTTGCAGGCAGAAGATTCACTTTTGGCACAATTGGATCATCAAGTTAAAAACTTACCTGAACGAGAAAAAGTGAACTTGCTAAAAGAAGAGAGAAGTGCAACAGAAAGAAATATATCTTCTCGTGAGGTGGAAAATCTGGACCTGACAAAGAAAGAAAAAAGACTCGATCTCGAACTTGCCTCAATTGAAACAAGATTGCGTGAAGTGGATGAGAAGTTGTACAGCGGCGTTATAACGACCGAGAAAGAGGCCAAAAGCCTTCAAGATGAAATTGTTCATTTGAAGGAAAGACAAGACGTATTGGAATCGGAATTACTTGAAATCTTAAGTGTTATAGAAGAAACAGCTTTGAATGTTGAAAAATTAAATACTTTGTTAGAGACCCAAAGCATTGAACTTGGTAATGCAGAATCTACTTTGAACTCTGCGGAAAACGAGTTAGATAAAAAGATTGCAGAAGCAAAAATTAGGCGCGAAGGAAAGATCAAAAGTCTCACAGATGAAATCCTTACTTATTATGAAACGTATCGTGAGCATTTCCCATCTGACGCTGTTGTCCGGTTTGATGGTCCCACTTGCAACGGGTGTCATTTGACTATGTCAGCAATGGAGGCGGATCGTATCAAAGCTCTTGATCTAGGAGCTTTGACCGAGTGTTCAGAATGTGGGCGGCTAGTGGTGCGCTAAATGTTTCTTTGGTTCGGTGTTACATCAATAGTAGGAACAGCTTTGATCTTCAGAAGCCCTTTCCTGGATTACAGGTTGGTGGCAATAGGGGCGTTGTTGCCTGTGCTTGAAACAACTTTGGGATTTAAATGGTTATTGCATACTTTGATATTTTCAGTAGGTGTTTTGATTCTGGTCATGCTCTTAGGAAAAGGTAAACGCAGGCTACAAAGAAAGTTTTTACCAGTTCCTATTGGTCTTTTAGCCCATTTAGTATTAGACACCACCTGGACAGAAAAAGAGATTTTCTGGTGGCCTTTCACAGGTTCTGAGAAGTTTGGAAATGAAGTTAGCCGTCTAGAATTCTCTTTCTCGACAGGACTGATTCTGGAATTCTTGGCAATTATTATCGCAGTCTGGGGATGGAAAAAGTTTGAGATGAAAAATTCTGCAAACCGTTCTGCATTTAAAAGACACGGTCATTTGTATTCCTTGCGAGTTAACTGATGTTGTTCATAGTTCGTCATGGAAGGACAGAATTCAATGCAAATGGAAAATTATTAGGGAGAAGTGACCCAGATCTTGATGAGGTTGGTCGCCAGCAAGCCTATGATTTAGCAGCCCGTTTAGGAAAAGTGGATCTTGTTATTTCAAGCCCTCTCAGAAGAACCATGGAAACTGCTAGTTATATAAGTGAAAGTGTTAACCCGGACCCCCGTTGGTTGGAGCTGGACTACGGCGTGCTAGAAGGTCGTTCAATTGAAAGCATTGATGGTGATATTTGGAAAAAATGGCGCTCAGATGTTGACTGGGCGCCAGAAAAAGGTGAATCCTTGTCTGCGTTAAATATACGAGTCGCTGAAGCTTGCGAAGAGTTAAAGAGTGTTTCAAGTGAAAGCGACGTTGTGGTTGTGACTCATGTTTCTCCAATAAAAGCAGCTTTAGCATGGGTTTTGGGTGGAGGCGCTGAAATTGCATGGAGAAGCTACGTTTCTCCTGGGTCTTCTATGTCAATAGATTTTGGAAATCATGGTCCGGTTTTACGAAATTTCAATGTGCTTTAGTCATTTTAAGTGACAATAATCACCGAATTTTATCTACTAGAAATAGTCTTGGGTAAGAGATCGAGTTAAAATATGATTATGAAAAGATATGCAGCGGTTATTTTCTCAGTGTCTCTCGCTTTAGCAGCGGCTGGACTGGTTTCAGGGGTTGATTCTGTGACAACAGCGCCGTCGGTTGACTCGGAAGTAAGCGATAGTACTGGGTGGTCACCGTCAGTTGAAAATATGGTTACAAGACTGGTTCAAAACGGCATGTCAAACTCAGGGGCTTGCCCAACTTCTGCCTAGTTGTCTAATTCTGCCTAGTTGTCTAAACCGATTTCGTTTTAAATTTCTTCTTTCCAGCACGTGCAGCCACAGTTAACTTCTTCTGTGCATTCGCAATTAGGACCGCATGTGCAATCAGAATTCATTGTTTCCATAAAGTAATTATCTCATATTTCGTGAAGCAGTACAACAAATTTGATGGTGAGCCGACCTGTAGGCGGGGTTCTGTCCACCAAATCCTTTTGAATCTGGTTGTGTGATCATCCATCTATGCGGTCCACCTGGAAGTGTCGTCGGGCGAGCAACCCTCTTCCTTCTTGACCTTGCTCCGAATGGGGTTTACCTAGCCGAACAAGTCACCTAGTTCGCTGGTGCGCTCTTACCGCACCTTTTCACCCTTACCTGTTTTCGAAATCGAATCATCGGCGGTCTATTTTCTGTGGCACTTTCCTTCAAGTCACCTTGACTGGCCGTTAGCCAGCATTCTGCTCTATGGAGCCCCGACCTTCCTCAATGCAAATGCACTGCGATCACCCGGTCGGCTCACCAATACCAGTGTGGCTCTTCGTAGGTAGATAAGCAACATAATTACTTCTAATTAGCAGTTTGTTCTAATCAGTTTATAAATACATAAAAGGAAGCAATAGAATCCTTATAGTCACTTTGTTTTCTTGAACTAGAAATATAGGGAGTGGTTATGCTCGAAAAATTTAACGGCTGGCCTGCACTTCTTGCTGAACTCTGTGACGGTAAAAATTTGACAGCCGATAAAACAGAATCAGTCTTAAGTGAGATTCTCTCAGGTGAAGCTGATCCATCACAGATAGCTGCTTTTCTAGTAGCACTGAAAGTTAAAGGTGAAACGACCGAAGAAATCATCGGTCTTGTTAGGGCTATGCTCAATGCATCCGAACCTCTTTCTTTGCCTGATGGGACTATAGACATAGTCGGAACCGGAGGTTCCCCTCAGAGACGTGAAGCGGCTCTAAATGTTTCCACAATGGCGTCTTTTGTGGCAGCTGCTTCTGGTGCAGTAGTTTGCAAGCACGGCAATAGGCGAGCATCATCTACATCTGGAGCTTTTGATCTCTTAGACGCTCTGGGTCTACCTATAGAACAAACTCCCAAAGAGGTGGCTGAGCAGGTTAATAAAAAAAATTTAGGTTTTGCATTTGCTAAAACTTTTCATCCTGCAATGCGTTTCGCCGGACCTGTAAGAGCCGGTATAGGAGTTCCAACAGTGTTTAACATTCTTGGTCCTCTATCGCATCCAGGTCGAGTAAAGCATCATCTAATTGGGACTGCCAATTTAAAGGTTGCCAGACAGATGGCAGAAGTTTTACTTGCAAATAGTTCCGAACGTGCGTGGATCGTTACAGGTGAAGATGGGGCGGATGAAATATCAGTAACCGCCCCTTCCAGAATAGTGGAGTTGAAAGACGGAGAAATCTCTGAATGGGTATTAGACCCAATGGACTGGGGAATTTCATACTTTTCTCCTGAGAGTATCAAAGGCGGTTCAGCGGAAGAAAATGCCGAAATAGCTCAAAATATTTTTACAGGGAACGAGATGGGTGCGAGACGCGAAATGGTTTTACTTAACGCCGCCGCTGCACTAGTTATAGCAGGAGTTGTTCTTGACATCGACGAAGGGATCAAAAAAGTTGTCGAGTCAGTTGATAACGGACTAGTAATGAAGCTTCTTAAATCACTGATTTGAGGACAGAAAAGAAAATGGCTCCAAGTAGCCTTCTGGTTGCCCAGTCAACTCCTTGGAGCCATTCCTTTGTTTTAGATGGTATTTCTTTTCAGAAATTTGGTTGAAAATTTTCCAACCACTAAAACTGTTAATCGCTAAATTCTTCAGGGTCACAAATTTTCGATTTGAAGCGGTGACTTCATTTCAAAAGTTTGTGTACTTCCGAACAATTTTGCAATCAACGAAAGCAACAATACTCACACATATTGAAGAAGCAAGTTTAGTTAGGGAAATCCACATAAAAATAAAATTTTTCCACAAGAAAAATGTCAATATTCACAGTTAAATCCACAGGCACGTCAGCAATGACTAATTCCACCAGTCATTTCTTTCTAACAGAACATCTTTAAGTGTTGAAGTTTCGTCGGTCATCAGACCATCAACTCCCAAGTCGAGAAGTTCGTGCATTTCGTTAGGGTCATCTATCGTCCAGACATGAACCTGAAGACCTTTAGCGTGCGCTCGTTCTACAAAGTCTCTAGTGACGATTTTTACAGGCCCGGAGCGCTGAGGTACCTGCAGACAGTGATAGTTAAACCTTGAAAAAGAAAAAGTGTATTTTTCAGCTAAAAATTTCATTACAGATTTTGGACCGGCGGAAACACAAAGCTGCGATCCTAAAGAAGAGCGTATTTGTTTTATTCTCTTATCGGAAAAGGAACCGACACATACACGAGATATTGAGTTCGTGGTCTGAAGTAGTTCGATCAAAGGAAAAACAACGTTATCTGATTTTGGATCTATGTTTATTTTCGCCTCAGGAAATGACTCTAGAAGTTCCAATAGAGTAGGGATCTTTTCGGAGCCACCAATTTGGATTTGTGATATTTCATTTAGTGTAAAATCAGAGATCTTTCCGGAATGATCTGTCACTCGATCCAAGGACTCATCATGAAAGGCAACCACTTTTCCATCCTTGGTCAAATGAACGTCTGTTTCTAAATGTTTGTAACCAAGTTCTATAGCATTTCGGAAGGCAGGCAAAGTATTCTCAGGAAAATCTCCAGCACCCCCTCTATGTGCAAAAGGAATTGGTCCGGGATGCTCAAGGAAGGGCAAGGATTTAGGGTTAATTAATGATCCCATAACAAAAGATTACTCAATCTTCATGCAGTATTAACCTTTTCTAAGGTTCCTCGAGAGTAATCTTTATGTATGGCTCGCCGTACCAAAATAATTGCAACAATTGGACCTGCTTCTGAATCTGAAAAAGTTCTTCGCGGCTTGATTACGGCAGGGATGGATGTAGCGCGGCTGGGTTTAGCTCACGGAAGCATAGAAGATGCAATAAGTAGATTAAAACTAATTCGAAGTATTGCTAAAGAAGAGGATAGAACAGTAGGTATTCTGGTCGATCTGCCAGGTCCTAAAATAAGACTTGCATCCTTCGGCGACTCTCCTGTTCTTTTAGCTGAAGATTCAAAAATTGAAGTCCAAATAGGTAATTCTTCTAGCAATGATCAAATTATCCAGGTTGATTATGAAAATTTGTTTAACGACGTTCATTTGGGTGACCGTCTTATCGTTGGCGATGGTCGCGGGGTCATACAGATTGAGGAACGTCACGAAAACCATTTAGATGCACGTGTTATACATGGCGGTGTTATGAGTGGGAGACCAGGTCTTTATATACCAGCCAGTCGCCTTTCAGTCTCAGCGCCCACTGAATGGGATTTACAGGCTTTAGAAAGATTTTTGGATCTAGAAGTCGATATGGTTGCTTTGTCGTTTGTTCGCGCTGCTTCTGATTTAGCCAAACTTTCGTTGGATCCCCATCCTCACGGTCCTTTAGTGGTTGCGAAAATAGAAACTAGAGATGCCGTGGAGGATCTTTCAGAAATAATTGAAGCCTCTGGAGCTGTAATGGTGGCGCGTGGTGATCTTGGGAATGAGTGGCCTATAGAAGAGCTGCCGATACTCCAGAAGGAAATAATAAGGAAATGCATTGCTCTTGGACGCCCTGCCATTACTGCAACACAAATGTTGGAATCGATGATTATCGCTCCAGATCCCACTCGCGCTGAAGTCTCGGATGTAGCAAACGCTGTTTGGGACGGCACTAGTGCTTTAATGCTTTCCGGAGAAACAGCAGTTAGTGCAGATCCGGTTAATGCTCTTGAAACTATGTCCCAAATAGCTGAACGGGCTGATGACGTGTTCGATCATCGCTCCTGGGGAGAAGAGTTGTCAGAAATGAGACTTACTGACACTGATGATCCCAATACCTACGTCACCGATGCAATGACTCAAGCTACTTATCGCGCAGTGACTGAATTGGGAGTTAAAACCATTCTTTGTATATCGGGTACAGGTTTCACGGTCCGTTCTATGGCGAGATTTAGACCAACCGCGAGAATAATCGGCCTGACATCAGATACGAGAACTGTCGGTCAGTTATCACTGAGTTGGGGCACAGAATCAATTCATTTGCCGGAAGGTGGAGATATAGAATCTCGGATTGACGCAGCTTTGCGTCTGGTTAGAGACAAAGTCGGACTTGAAGAAGGTGAACTGGTAGCGGTTTTGGCAGGGACGAATGCCAATGCCAGAGCGACAAATGTCTTAAGGGTTGAACAAGTTCCTTTCTCCTGAATTTAAGACTCTTGACAAAAAGGATTTTTGCTGTAAGGAATTTGTATGTTCTGCCCCAAAATCTCACAGTTGCAAGTATTAACACAACCAGACAGCTGAGAACGTTCACTCCAAACACCAAAAGCAAGAGCGGCTATAACAATCAGAAAAGCCAATTTCAATAATAATTTGCTGATAAATCTAAGAACAAATAAAAGTGCTATTCCGAGAAAAACTAAAACAAGAATACTTAGGTTCTCGACAAGTTTTGGTGAAATCCAGTCGGGTAAAGAGCCGGTACCGGTTATTTCAGGGATGAATTTAGACACATAGGAAGATTAGTCATACTGACGTGGAGAGAAGTGGAGGGCATTTAAAATGGGCTGAATAAACATTTACTTCTCTTAAAATAAAATAGAGTGAAACAGTGGAAAATTTAAAGATTTCCGATTTTGGAGGTGCTGTTTTAGCTGGCGGTTTCAGCAAAAGAATGGGCTTTGATAAAGCACTTTTGGAGTTAGATGGTAAACCGCTTATTACTAGAGTCACAGAGTCACTACTGGAGGCAGGATTAGTTGCTCCGCAAATTGTAGGTGGTGACATTGAGTCGTTCCGGAAGCTTGGATATAGCTGCTTGGAGGATGAATATCCCGGTGAAGGTCCGCTTGGAGGAATAATTACAGCACTGAATTATTTTAAAGCTCTAGAGAAAAGCCATGTTTTTGTAGTCGCTTGTGACCTTCCGAATATCTCAGCTTCGTTCATAAACCAGATGTGTAAAGAATCGCTTAAAGAAAAAGAATCTGTGATTGTTGCAATGGCAAACGGATATTTGCAATGGATGCATACTTTGTGGCCCACGACAATTCTTGAAACTTTGATTGAAGCATTTAAAAATGGCGAGAGAGCTGCCTGGAGGGCAATTAAGGATGTTCCCTTAATAAAAATTGATTCGGCAAATCCCGATCATTTGCTTGATATTGATCGTCCAGAAGATTTGGAAAAGTTCTTAAATGAAATATGAGCTGAAAGGAAGATCAACCTGATAGCTAATAATGAGAAATATCGGTTTATTGATTCCAGTGATGACCTTGAGGTTTTTTTTGCTGACATAAAAGATGTCGAAATTTTGGCGATTGATACTGAGTTTCATCGAGAGGGGACCTATTTCCCTAAAGTTGCTTTGATTCAAGTTGCATGGGGAGAAGGAAACATTGCTCTGCTTGATCCTCTTTCCTGTGACCTTAATTCGTTTTCTGAACTATTTGAAACTGATACGCAGTTTGTAATGCATGCTGCTGCACAAGATCTGGAAGTTTTTTCTCGAGTCTGCGGACAGGCACCTAGGAAACTATTCGACACACAGATCGCTGCTGGTTTTTTAGGTTTATCGAGTCCTTCTTTGGCTGTTCTATATCAGCAATATCTTGGTGTAACTCTTCCTAAAGAAGACAGAATGACGAATTGGTTGCTTCGTCCTTTAACGGAGAAGCAAAAATCTTATGCGGCATCTGATGTTGCTCATCTACTAGAAATCTATGAATTGCAAAAAAACAGGTTGACTGAATTAGGACGACTTTCCTGGGTTGAGGATGAGTGCAATTCATTTTTGGAGCGCGAGTCTCTTCGTAGATCACCTGACGAAGCTTGGAGGAAGATAAAGGAGTTGAGACGTTTGAAAGGAAAGTCTAAAGATGTTGGCTATTCAATTTCTAAATGGCGAGAACTGGAAGCAGCCAAATTAGACATACCTGTAAAGAGGGTTTTATCTGACTTAGCGATTGTCTCAATTGCTCAACAAATTCCCAAAACACTAGAAGAGCTAAAAAAAATTCGAGGTTTTGAAAATCAAAAGATAAGAAACAGTCATCAAGAAGCAATTCTCGATGTGGTTTCAAATCCTTCAATTGCACCGCAAGAAAGTAAAGAAAAAAAATCTGATTCAAAAAGTTCAGATTTAAAAGCTGCTGTTGCACTCATTACTGCTTACATATATCAATTGGCGCGTGACGTGGAAATTGACCCTTCTCTTCTGGGTACTCGAAGTGATATAGAAGCGTTGGTAAGTGGAGATAAAGAATCAAGACTGTTGCATGGGTGGAGGGGAGTGCTTGTAGGTAAAGTCAGTGAGGAAATACTGACAGGTAAGGTTTCATTCGCGTTTGACGGTGAAAATCGGATATTGCTAGAACCTCGAAATTAGAAACAAAGTGCCACATTTGATCTCTACTATTCGCTATGATTGCTTCTTGTTGAAACTAGTGGAGGTTTTACGTTGAAAAAGGGACGGCACCGTCGTTTTGAGGAAGCAAGGGCTCTAAAACGTAACCAAGAGATGGATTTTGACTCAATTTTAGAGAGTCTCGATAATGAAGAAGACTCAGAAACTAAAGATGAGGGTCACTCGCCAGCATTTGAAGCATGGGCATCAGACTTTGAAGATGAACAAAATGACTCCGATGGCAAGGAATCCTAACTAACCGCCTGTTTCTTCTAAGATTTCGTCAAGTTTTAAAATGTCATCAGCGCGTAGCACACCGATGAATGCCCCTTCGGTATCTGTAACTGCAAGAATGTCTGTGTGTATATATTCCATAGCAGCGATTGCATCTCTCAACGACCAAGATGGAGTAGCAGTTGGAAGTTCACTTTGGATCAGGTCGATTACTCTTATTTTATCCCATTCGCTCCTATCGATTTCGGCAGTATCACTGAGACTTATAATGCCTAAATATTTTTCTTTATCGACTACTGGAACCGAAAGTTCACGTCGCCCCAGGACGTGGGAATAAACGAATTCAGAGACCGTGGCATCTGGCGGAACCGTTAGAACATCTGTTGTCAACGCAGAAGTCACGGGAAGAGTAAATCTTCTCTCGAGGTGACCTAGTCGTACGCTGTGTTGGTGTTCAGCAACAGACGATTTACCGGCAACTAGCTGACTTACAGCGGCAGCAATCAGTGCTGGTACAACAAAAGTTCCTGCTGTTGATTCTGCAACGAACATTACAGCGGAGATAGGCGCTCGGTACCCGGCACCTAAGAAGGCTGCAAGCCCTAGAGTTGGATACAATCCCGGTCTGTCTGATCCAATTAATTCACCCGTAAATTGACCTAAGATAACACCTTGTGCGGCCAATGGTATGAAAAGACCACCAACGCCACCAGCAGCTAATGTTACGAGAGTGGCAGAAATTCGAAGACCAAACAGCAATGCGATTAAGCCCAAGCCATTATCTGGGGATACAACCCATTCCATTGCTTCAATTCCCGGACCGATAGTTAAGGGGGATCCAAAAGCCGAATCGGCAGAAATTGCAAGTGCAGCTAAAAGAAGAGCGGCAAACAGAACTCTTGGAACGAAAGATGCTTTTCGAGATTGATTTTTGGACCACCTAACCAGCCAAGCCATGGAACGCCCACCGAGCCCTGCAAGTATTCCCAAAAGAAGAGCGCCAAAGAGGTCACCTGTCTCTACCCCTGTAAACAAATCGACAAGTTTTGATGCGTCAAACCATGCCATGCTCTCTTCGGCGCCGACTTGAACGCTTTTAAGGTCAATACCGATTCGGTATTCCGGATCATTTAAGAAAGGAACCACCGCTTTAGTACCAACAAGATTGATGTAAGTGACGTAACTAGTAGCTGCAGCGAAAAGCGACGGTAGTAAAGCTCGTCGATTGACATCATCTCTGTATGGAGCTTCAAGCGCAAAGAGTACACCGGTTGCGGGTGCTTTAAATACTGCAGCAACACCAGCTGCTGCACCTGCAGTTAGAAGAACTTGAACATCTTCCCTGCGTATCCAGTTTTTAAAACGTTCAGAAAGGGTGATTCCAGTTGTAGCACCTGCATAAATTGAGGGTCCTTCTAGTCCCAGCGACCCACCGAATCCAATTGTTGCGACACCTGCTAAAAGTTTCACTGGTAAGTCTCTTAAGGGTAGGCGTGGTTTCCTCTCGTGAAAAGCTTTTACGAATTCATCTGAGGTGCCTGATCCAGAATTTTTTCCAAAAAATCTAATGATTGAAATTGCAAGAATTAAACCTATGCCAGGAGCTATGGCAATTTGCCATAAGGGACGACTAGAAATTTCATCTAAAAGAATTTCATCTGTAAGTATTTCAAAACCTGCAATAATAAAAGCTACGAGAAAACCAGTAAGTATTGATAGAAGAAGAACCGGACTGTTCCCAGTTGGTAGTAGTTTTTTCAGCTTCTCCATTACTCCATTCATACCGGCAGCAAAGGCTTGATCCTCATATGTGGGGAGATTGACTTGAATTCTTAAAAATAAGGGGCAGAATTGTTTATGCGCAAAAGAAGACAGAAGATCACAGATCCTCTTCTCGAAGCTCTTATATCAGCTTTGGATGAAGAGAGAGTTACTGATGGTGCTTCAGCTCGACTTCTCTATAGCAAGGATGGTTCGGTAATGGAGGGTGGTCGCGCTGGTATTGTTTGCTTTCCTGAGACCACTGCAGAAGTTGCAAAGTGTGTTGAGATTTCAAAGAAATTTGACTGTGAGTTTGTTACAAGGGGAGCTGGCACCGGTCTGGCAGGTGGTTCAGTTCCATGTAATGATCCAATAGTTATTGTCACCACCCGTATGAACAAAATTCTAGAAGTTGATCTTGAAAAGAGGGTTGCCTGGGTTCAACCTGGAGTAGTTAATCTGGATTTGTCTTTATCTCTAAGGGGCACTGGATTTCATTTTGCGCCTGACCCATCGAGTCAACAGGCCTGCACAATTGGTGGGAATGTTGCTAATAATTCAGGGGGTCCTCATTGTTTGGCCTACGGGGTTACGAATTCGCATGTTGCTGCTATAGAAGTGGTTCTTCCTGATGCTTCAGTGGTGGAGTTTGGATCCAGTGAGGGAGAGATGTGCGGTTATGATCTTCGTGGTGTTTTTGTGGGTGGTGAAGGAACTCTCGGGATTGCAACAAGAATAGCCGTTCGGTTGACAGAGGATCCGCCGGCAGTTGCCACTTTACTTCTTGATTTTTCGAAAATTACTGAAGCGGCAGAAACGGTAAGTGCAATTATTGCAAATGGCATTTTGCCAGCGGCATTGGAGTTGATGGATAAAAACGTCGTAGCCGCAGTTGAACCTTTTGCTAAAGCTGGTTATCCGCTGGATGCCGAAGCAGTTCTTATTGCTGAAGTTGATGGTTTACCTGATGGGGTGTCGAAAGAAATTGAAAAAATAACTCAACTGGCAAAGGTTAATGGTGCTAGGCAGGTGCGGATCGCTACTGATCAGGAAGAAAGAGAGCGAATTTGGAAAGGGAGAAAAAGTGCTTTTGGTGCTATCGCTAAAATTAAACCTGATTATTACTTGCACGACACGGTAATCCCTAGACGGCGTCTGGCTGAAGTTATCGAAAAGGTTTACGATATTGCTGAAAAATATGAACTATTAGTAATGAATGTCTTTCATGCTGGAGATGGGAATCTACATCCATTATTAGTTTTCGATGCCCGTATTCCCGGAACTTTGGAGAAAGTTAGAAAAGCGGGTGAAGAGATCGTCGCTACTTCCTTGGAAGCTGGGGGTGTTCTTTCAGGTGAGCATGGGATCGGTCTAGAGAAGCAAAGGTTCATGACGCAACAATTTTCAAAAAGGGACCTTGAAGCGCAAGATGCGCTTCGGCGTGCCTTTGACCCAGACAACCGATCAAATCCGCATAAAGTACTACCAACTGGTGCTTCATGTGGGGAAATTGATTCTTTGAAAGAAATTCCAGAAGGTGTTTGGATATGAAGAGTATGGAGGAGTTCGCTCAAGAAGTGGGTGTTGACTCTTTGGTAACTGTGAGGGGCGCTGGGACTCGCTGGGGAATAGGTGGGTCTTTACTTGCTGGCGTTAAAGAAGTTTCTGCACCTATAGGAGTTGTAAATATACAACCAGAAGAAATGATTGTTGAGGTAGGTGCAGGCACAAAGTTAGATGTTTTACAGCAAGAGTTGAGTGAATTTAACCAAGAAGTTGCTCTTGCGGGTTTACCTGGTTCAACAGTTGGTGGAAGTCTTGCAGTTGGTTCAAGTAGTTATAGGAGGGCGCGAATAGGAACTGCCGCTGATGTTCTTTTGCAGGCTGTTTGTGTCGGAGCAGATGGAAAGCAATTTGTTGCGGGAGGCCCGACTGTAAAGAATGTAACAGGCTACGACATCTGTAAACTTTTGGTTTCATCGTTGGGGACTTTGGCTTTAATTGGAGTAGTTACTTTAAGAACCCGCCCGAAACCCGAAAGGGAAACTTGGCTCACTGGAGGTGCTTCACTCAAGGAAGTCACAAACTGTTGTTATCGTCCAGCTAGTGTTTTGACGGATGGAGCTAAAACTTTCGTGCTTTTAGAAGGGTATGCAGAAGACATTGAAAAGGAGTCAAAGTCGTTAAAATCGGTGGGAATGTTACCGATGGATACAGCTCCATATATTCCTCCTGCAGTTAAAGGCAATTCAAAGGAAGTTCCAAAAGGAGGATTATTGGACCTGCAAACCGGTATCCAATATTCAACTCAGCCCTCACAACAAAAGCATGTTCCAGAAAGCATAAAAGAACTTTCCAAGAGGATTAAGAGTAATTTTGATCCTACTGGACGACTGAATCCTGGTAGAGATCCATACTTGCTGTGAAAATGAGTTATCAAATGAAGACTGAAGAAAAACTATTTTCCCTCAATTCCGAAGATCTTAATGCTTGCGTTTCTTGTGGACTTTGCCTCCCTTATTGTCCGACTTATCGAGTGACTGGCGACGAACGAATGTCTCCGCGTGGGCGAATTTCCCTGATGCGCATGTCGGAGCATACCGACTTCACGCCTACTTCAGAGTGGATTAATTCGATGGATACCTGCGTCCAATGTCGTGGTTGTGAGACTGCGTGTCCCTCATCGGTCCCATTCGGAGATTTAATATCAGACACCAAAAAAGATCTTGAGAAAGTCAGAAAATTACCGATCATGGTCAGATCAGGACTTTTTGTTATTGCTCGACCTTCACTGTTGAAAGTTGTTACTTTTTTTATCGCGAGTCTCCAGAAGGTGGGACTTTTTAAAAATTCCACCTACATACCTTCCGGCATTCCAGTATTTGGGAATAAATTTTCAACACATTTTTCATCCGGTTCACCTACTCTTTTCACGGGTTGCGTCATGAATGCGTGGACACCATGGGTGCATAAAGCTGCTTTAAAAACTCTTAAATTTTTCGGAGTTACCTCAGGGGTGTCGGGTAATAAGGTTGGATGTTGTGGAGCTTTGCATGAGCATTCAGGTTTAAGAAGAGACTTTAGAAAAATGGCAGAAAAGGTAATTGAGATGATGCCCGATTCAGGTCCTGTGTTGGTAAATTCCGCAGGATGTGGAGCGATTTTGAAAGATTACGGAACTTTATTGGGAACAGATGAAGCAAAACAGTTTTCAGAGCGTGTATTTGATATTCACGAGTGGTTAGTTATTAATTGTCAAATGCCGGAAAAAAGAATTATAAAAGAGAAAATAATAGTTCAAGACCCTTGCCACCTTCGGCATGTGCAGAATTCACATCACTACGTAAGGGCCCTTTTGAATCCTTTTGTGGAAATAGTCGAATTGTCTGATGAAGGATTGTGTTGCGGTGCGGGTGGAGTTTTTTCTCTGGCGCAAAATAAGCTTGCAACTGAAATTCGTGAACTTAAAACAGACTCTTTAAACGCAGTATTTGAAGAAATAGGTGAAGCTCGAATAGTTAGCGCAAATCCAGGTTGCGTCACGCACTTACAAGCTAAAGGATTTGAGATGAAGCATCCTCTTGAAGTCTTAGTTGAACATTTAAGTGAAGCTGATACTCAACGCTAGGAGGAATTAAATGAGTATTGAAATAGAAGAAATTAGATCTCAAATTGAAGTACTTGTCGAAAGAGTCGCAGATCTAGCATTAAATGACCTTCGGGATACTATTGATGAAGGTAAAGATAAGACGTCTTCTAATGAGAAACAACTAACTCGAGCTAGACGTTCATTGGAAAAAGCAGCTTATATTCTTTCTGATATCGACTGACCTGATCAGGCGTTTATTACTGGCAAAAGTGTTCGACCATTACCATTTATTTCTAACTTTTTATTCGGTTCAACAGTTCCATACAAAGTGTTACGCTGAACAAGCTGCCGCCCAAGAGGTTTGACAAGTGTTTCAAAGTCAGATTTATTGACCATTTGGCCATGTTGAGCGCCTGCAGCTCGAGAGATGTTTTCGTCAATTAAAGTGCCTCCCAGATCATTCACGCCGGCTTGTAAAAGCTGAGATACGCCTTCAAAACCGATTTTAACCCATGAGGCTTGGATATTAGGAATTAGTCCGTGGTAAGCGATTCGCGCAACGGCATGTAACAGAAGCGTTTCTCTGAAGGTAGGACCTCTTCGTGATTTTTTCTGAAGGTAAATTGGGGAAGCCATATGAACGAATGGTAAGCCCACAAATTCGGTAAATCCCGCCGTCTCTTTCTGTAAGTCACGACACAAAAGCAAATGTTTCACCCAATGTCTTGGGTGTTCAATAGATCCAAACATCATAGTGACGTTAGAGCGGAGCCCTACTTGATGGGCAGTTCGATGCACTTCTAGCCATTCTTCTGTGTTGATTTTATCTGGGCATAGATCTTGACGGATTTCGTCATCTAGGATTTCAGCTGCTGTTCCAGGTAGTGAGGCAAGTCCTGCTTCCATTAAACGCCTAAGGTAGGAATCAAGAGGTTCGCTGAGACGTCGAGCTCCTTCAAAAACTTCTAGAGCTGTAAAACCGTGAACATGAATATCGGGAACAGCGTCACGAACAGCTTTTGTAACTTCTATATAGTAATTGCCATCAAAGTCCGGGTGGATTCCGCCTTGAAGACACACTTCAGTCGCTCCAGCTCTAGCAGCCTCAGCTACCCTTGCTGCAATTTCATCCATCTCCAATAAGTAGGGTGTCCCCCTGAGATTTAGAGAAAGAGGGCCTTTTGAAAAACCACAAAAGCGACATTTGAATGTACATACATTGGTGTAGTTGATATTTCTATTTGCGACCCAAGTAATTTTGTCGCCTACCGCTATTTTGCGTAGCTGGTCTGCAAGTTCTGCAACTGCAGATATTTCCGATCCTCGTGCTGAAAGAAAAAGCTCAAGCATCTCAGCGTCGGCTTCCTCACCAGCTTCTACGGCTGCTATCGCATTTTTTAGTTCCCCTTTAGGCTTTTTACTAGAGTGGATTAGAAGTGGAAGATAGCCGGGTGATCCTGAGAACCAGACGCTGTCGATTGGGGAAGATTCCTCAGAGTCATCCAGCTTTATCTCATTCGAATTTTGCGATTTGTTCAGTGGATCTGAACGGGCGTAGCCAGACGAGTCGCTCAATTCCATCACTGGAAAGAAAAGTTCAGGACTAACCCATTCTTTCAAATTTGAAGCAAATTCTGGATAAATCGTTAACCGAGAAGCGAGTTCAAATCCTTCATTCTCTGTTGTCTGACGGAGCTTCTCTAGATCAGGCCAAGGGCGCTCTGGGTTTACGTAGTCTTTTGTTACTGGTGAAACTCCACCCCAATCATCAATACCCACTTTAAGCAATTTGTTTAAATCATCAGAAAGGTTCGGTGGAGCTTGGATGTGTACTTCTTTAGGAAGGATAATTCGAGCGAGAGCTATTGCTTCCAGAAAGTCGTTTTCAGGACACGGTTCATGTTTATGCATGGCAGTTCCAAGTTTCGGAAGAAAGTTCTGGATTATGACTTCTTGGATGTGACCGAATTCCTTTTGTATCTCAGCTATTAGTTTCAGGCTTTCGATACGTGATTCACGATTTTCACCTATACCTACAAGGATTCCGGTTGTAAATGGAATTCTAAGTTCTCCTGCTTTTTTCAGAGTTGAAATGCGTCTGTCTGGAGTTTTGTCAGGTGAATTTCGGTGGCAGTTAAGATTGGGATCAACACTTTCTAGCATCATCCCTTGTGAGGCCGATACGTCTCTAAGAGCGAGAAGCTCGTCATGGTAGAGAGCTCCAGCATTGCTGTGAGGTAGTAGACCTGTTTCCTCCAGCACGAGTCTTGACATTTCAACCAAATACTCGACCGTTGAGTCGTAACCTCTTTTCGCGAGCCATTCTTTTGCATATGGGTATCGGAGTTCAGGGCGTTCACCTAGTGTGAAGAGAGCTTCGTTGCAGCCGGCTTGAAGTCCATTTTGAGCCACTTCCAAGACCTCTTCAGGTTCCATAAAGGGGGATTCAAGACGAGCTGGAGGTTCTGCAAAAGTGCAGTATCCGCAACGGTCTTGACACAATTTGGTTAAAGGTATGAAAACTTTCGGACTATAGGTGACCGTATTTCTGAAACTTTCAGTCCTTATAGAACTTGCCAGTGCAAAAAGATCCTCGAGTGGAAGATTTTCAATTTCATCAATTGACATTCAGACTCTCCTTAGCAGATTTTGAAAAATTAGACTTTGGGAGGCTTTTAATTTCACCTGGTTTGACGTCCCTGTCACAGTTTCCGCACTGAACAGAATGTGTGAGTGGAGAACCGCAATTTTCGTGTACGAGCATTATCGGGGGTTCATCGGAAGAGCACCACTGGTCACCCCATTGCATAAGGGCTATTAGGGAAGGTGACAACGCTCTCCCTTTAGATGTCAGCCTGTATTCGTATCGGTTTGGCTTTTCTTGGTATAGAAAGCGTTCGATGACTTCATTTTCCACAAGATGCTGGAGTCGTTTACTCAGTAGATTTCTTGCTATTCCGAGATCCTTTTGGATGTTTTCGAAGCGCTTAATTCCACGAAAAATATTTCTAAGTATCAAAAGAGTCCAACGATCTCCGACAGTCCTTATTGTGGCTTCAATTGAACAATTAACTGCGGGCATCGTATGAAACTACCACTAAGTTTCATAAATAAACTGACTAGGCAGCTAATTTTTTAGTTGACTGACTTTTTGTTCTAGAGTTTCCAAAAGTTCATTAAAAGAGTCCACAAATGCTGAAACACCTTGTTCTTCAAGCAGATCAGAGACTTCATTGAGGTCAATTCCCTCTTTTTCAATTTCTTGAAGAATTGAAGAGCTATTTTCATCGATATCTATTGTTCTTTTAACGTTTCCGTGATCAAGAAATGCCTTCAAAGTAGCGTCTGGAATTGTATTGACAGTTTCAGGTCCTATGAGCTCATCAATATATAAAGTGTCGGGAAACTCAGGATTTTTAGTCGAAGTTGAAGCCCAAAGAGGCCGTTGCGGCATAGCGCCTCTCTCGCACAAGGCGTCCCACCTAGGGCCACTAAATCTTTCTTTAAAGATTTGATAAGCGACTCTACCTTGAGAGATTGCAGCTTTTCCCTGTAGGGCGATAGCTGTTTCAGATCCGATTTGGGCAAGCCTTTTGTCAACTTCTGTATCTGTTCTACTGATAAAAAAAGATGCAACTGATGAAATGCTCGATAAGTCGCCTTGATGGGCTTCAAGCCCTGATAGGTAAGCTTCTATAACTTCTTCATATCTTTCAAGGGAAAAAATTAGAGTAACGTTAACACTCTTACCCTCAGCGATAAGTTTTTGTATAGCAGGTATACCGGGAGAAGTTGCGGGTATTTTGATGTACAAGTTGGGTCTATCGACAAGTGTATGAAGGTGTTGAGCGGCACGAATTGTCGCAGATGTGTCATTGGCTAAAGTCGGGTCCACTTCAAGTGATACAAAACCATCTAGTCCGTTCGAAGTGTCATAAAGAGGTCTCATTAGATCGAGAGCATTGCGAATGTCTTCGAGTACAAGTTCCCAGTAACTTTCTTCGATTGATTTGCCGGATGATATAAGTTCCGTAAGTTGCGAGTCGTAATCATCGGTATCGGTCATAGCTTTTTGAAAAATTGTTGGATTAGAAGTAATTCCACGCACTCCGTCATCGATCCAATTTTTCAATTCCCCTGTTTCCAACCAGGAGCGGCGAAGGTTGTCGAGCCATGGGCTTTGCCCTTCTTTGGTAAACAATTCTTGTAGTTTCGTCATATCCCTTTTCCTAAGAGAGAATGTTAGTAGCTGCCTCTATGACAGCCTGAACAGTAATTCCAAATTTTGACATTGCAATATCGCCTGGAGCGGAAGCACCAAAAGAGTTTATTCCTATAGGGAAGTCTGCCCATTTGTTCCAACCGAAAGTGGAACCTGCCTCGATTGAAATTGATGGAACATCTGGATCAATTACACTCTTCTGGTATTCGGTGTTTTGTCTCTCAAATCTTTCCATGCAGGGCATCGATACAACCCGAACACCTGAGTTGAGATCACTTTCGATTCGTTCAGCTGCTTGGCATGCAACAGCAACTTCGCTGCCTGTGGCTATAAGTGTCAAGCCGGCATCTAAGGAAGCTTCTCTGATTATGTACGCGCCTTTTGAAACCCCATCGGTATTTTTTTTAGATGTAATTACAGGTGTATCCTGTCGGGTAAGAAGCATTGCTGTAGGTCCTTCATGTGTGACAGCAATTTCCCAAGCGGAGGATGTCTCATTCGCATCCGCTGGTCTGAAGACATCAAGATTTGGGATTGCACGAAGGGATGCTATGTGTTCGATAGGTTGATGTGTTGGTCCATCTTCACCCACTGCAACTGAGTCGTGACTCCAAACGAACACACTTTTAGCGTTGCTTAATGCGGCTAAGCGAACTGCGCCTCTCATGTAATCACTGAATACAAGAAACGTTCCTGTCACAGGGAAGAGTTTGCCATGGAGGGCTATTCCATTGCTTATTGCTCCCATGGCATGCTCGCGTACACCAAAAAAAATCTGTCTTCCTTCAGGTTCCTCAGCAGACTGAATTCCATGATCAGAGATTGATGTGCCGGTATTGCCAGTCAGGTCAGCGCCACCTCCAACAAGACCGGGCATGAATTCCATCAAAGACTGGATACATTCATTGCTTGCTTTTCTAGTCGCTACGCTCTCTTCTGCATTCCAAGTAGGAAGAGATTCTTTCCAACCTTCTCTAAGGCCAGAACCTGAGAGAATTGACCAAAGATCGTTCTTTTCCTCAGCAGTTTGAATGTTATTCTCCCACTCTTCACGAATTTCTTTAGATCGTGTCCCTGCTTTGCGGTAGTGAT
>CEOQ01054754.1_pt1 | contig 25423 bp, 24 predicted proteins | sample 361351 | NCBI WGS metagenome assembly CEOQ01 (sample SAMEA2619907, study PRJEB7988) | marine metagenome | biome: marine biome (ENVO:00000447); feature: deep chlorophyll maximum layer (ENVO:xxxxxxxx); material: "saline water (ENVO:00002010), including plankton (ENVO:xxxxxxxx)" | depth 60 m | reverse complement strand
TTTAAGTGTAGCTACAATCATACTTGATACTCCAAAATTGTTATCCTGAATTATATTAGCGATTATCTTTTTGAGTATCTCCTTGAAGAAGATTTTTTCTTGTTTCTATAGTCGGGAGCTTTTATGGGTACTACTTGTGAGATATACCCATCTTGAACTCGTGAGGTGATTGGGTCAAGTTCGTCTTTAAAATCAAGCATACTGGTGATAACAGTTGGTAATCTTGAATTGTGTCTATGAACTATTATTTGATAGAGTTTTTCTATAGCCCATGTACTACTTCTTTCTTTACCAAGATCATCCAGTATTAATAAGCTAGCATTTTTAACTTCGTCGAAAAGCGTGTCATATTGCACATCGCTTTGTGGGTTATATGTGAACCTTAAATGGTCCATAAGTTCTGGTACAAATGCGAAAAATACGTTCGAATTGTTTTTAATTTGTTCAACTGCTATTGCTATAGCCAAATGGGTTTTCCCTACTCCCGTTTCGCCGTAAAGGGTTAGCCATCCATCAGGATTTTGAGCAAAAGATTGGGATGACTTTAATGCAGCGGATAAACTTGAATATTGATCACTTGTCAAATTTTGACGTTCTAATATGAAATTTCCAAATGTCATTGTTTTTTGCATTGCTATTGGTATGTCTCCAATACTAGTCGTAGTTTTGGAAATAGTTTTGCTTAAATCTATAATTTTCCCATTGTTAGTGTCTTTTATCCTAGACAAAATATATGGGTCAAATTTAGATAGATTTTCACCGATTGTGATTACAGTTGGGAGTTCTAAATTGTATCTGTAATTAAGTATCTGTCTTAATTTTTCTTGAGCCCAAGGTGAACTTATTTGTAATCCAAGGTCATCAAGTATTAAATATGGGGTGTTTTTGACTTGTTCAAATAATTCGCTATATGAAGTATCACTGGTAGGATGGAATGTAGATTTAAGATGATCAACAAGGTCTGGAACATGTACGAAAAGTACCAAATGGCCTTTATCAATAATTGAATGACCGATGGCTGATGCCAAATGGGTTTTACCACTTCCATGGGGTCCTGTTAAGATCAGCCAGCCTTTAAGACTATCTGTATACTTTTTTATCTCAGTTAAAGATTTCAAGTATTCTAAGTTAACTGTGGTATCAGATTTCCAATAATCATCTTTTAATGTTTCGAACTTAAACCTTTTTAAACTTTCCAAATTGCTGTATCTATACAATTTTTTTGTTTTTTCCGTGTCAATTTTAGTGGATTGACAACTGCATATAAGGATTTCTCCAAAATCTTGATGACCAACCGGAACATTTTTAGTTTGCCATCCTACGCCATTGCATTCTGGACATGGGTTGTTTTTTTTAGGTATTAAACTTTCGTTTGATTTATTATCTTCTGAAGTATTGGTTATAGCCACTTTTTTTAGAATTTTCCCCAATTCTTCCATCGTTTTTACCCTCCCTATACCAATTTTCTAATATGGTTTTAATATAATTCCAACTTCTCTTGTTCCTAAGCACAGATTCTTTGAAAGCACTGGTTATCCATGGATGGGGATAAGTTGTTTCAGCAATTTTCAGTTCATCTGCAATAATTGGGTTTAGAGTACCGATATTATCTTCATAAAGTTTGAAAATATTTGGTGATTCTTTTGGGCTATCTCCGTTAGGTTGTAAAACGGATTCAGATTTATCTAGGTTTTTAATTTTGTTAAGCATTGTTATATTTCTAGTGGTGTTGAGTGCTATTACAATACTGCTTGATTGATCTATATTTATTTCATGACATACAAAAAGATTGAGGAATTGTGGCTTATTTAACATTGATAGACAAACGGTATGTGGTTCGGCGCCTGTTTGGGAGATAATCGTATTTACTAATTTGTCTCCTGTAATTTCTTCTATGGTAATGTATTTTGGGACCCTCTTTACTTGATTTATCATCCAAATAATCCGCAAAATGAATTTTAAGTCGTTTATTTCTTCGACTTCATCCAATAATTTCCCAAATACCAAATTAGGGATTGGAGTGTATCTTATTTCTTTGGATATATTCGTAGATGACATTGTGAAGTATTTATGGATTAGTGTTCGGGTATTGTAGGCTGTCAAATTTTACAACGTCTCTGTTGAAATATAGTGGAACTGTACCGGTTGGACCATTTCTATGCTTCGCTATGATTATTTCCGCTATATTTTCGGGGTAAGGCTCTGTGGGGTTGGATTTTTCCCACTCTTCTCGATTTGAATAAACATCTTCTCGGTAAATGAAAGCAACGATATCAGCATCTTGTTCGATACTTCCACTTTCCCTTAAGTCAGATAAAATTGGGCGATGAGATTGGCGTTGCTCGGGCGCTCTACTTAATTGGGAACACGCTATAACAGGTACCTGTAAATCTCTAGCTATACCTTTAATTGACCTAGAAAAATCACCCATTTCCTGCACTCTATTGTCGCTTCTTCCAGTACTACTACTCATCAATTGTAAGTAGTCTATTATCAATAGGTCTAGCCCTCTTTCTGATTGTAGTCTCCTAGCTTTACTTCTTATTTCTACTACTCCTTGTATGGGAGTATCATCAATATAGATTTGTAGTTGGGATAATTTTCCTATAGCGTCTATGATTCTGTCAGCTTCTTGTTCACTGTATACCCCAATACGGAGTCTGTGGCTATCAACATTTGCATCACTGGAAAGCATTCTTACAGCTATTTGTTCAGCACTCATTTCAAGACTGAATATACCGACCTTGGCTCCGTTTTCTGAAGCATGCCTTGCAATATTAAAAGCGAGAGTACTTTTGCCTAAACTTGGTCTTGCTGCTACTACAATCATGTCAGATCTTTGTAGACCATTTCCTAACATTTTATCGATGTCACTGAAGCCTGTTGGGATTGTTGTTAGTTCATCTTCTGAATCCTGGGATTGTGTTTGTTCAAGATGGTCATCTAAAACTTCTCTAATATGTACAAAATCTCGCGTACTTCTACCTTGTCGTACTTGATATAAAAGTTCTTCTGCTTTACGAATTGCTGTATCGGTATTTGCTGGACTTTCATATCCTATTTCGGCTATATCGCTAGCGGCTGATATGAGTTTTCTCATTATGGACGCTCGATGAACTATTTCACCATAATGTTCGACATGTACTGAGGTTGGAACTGATTCTACGAGATGTATAAGATATTGATTACCACCCATTTCTTCAAAGATATTTAGCCTAGATAATTCATGGGCCAAAGATATTTGATTAATTGGCTCACCTCTATCAAATAGCAAAATACAGGATTCAAAACATGACCTTAACTTAGCCTGATAAAAATCTTCAGGCTTAAGAAAATTGGATATTTTTGAAATGGCATTTGGATCAATAATTAGTGAACCAATTATCGCTTCCTCGGCACTGGGATCATGAGGTAAAAGTCTATCAGTATACACTTATGTGCAACCCCTAATTTTGGATTAGCGAACTACGATTTAACTATCTTTTTTGCTGATAAGTCAACCGTTTTTAATGCCAACAAGTTCGTTCAGAAAGTTGGATGTCAGGTTTATTATATATAACCGTTAGTTTTCCTCAACTGCCTCTTGATTTTCATCATTTTCGGCAGAGGTTCCTTCATTTTCCGCGGCAATATCCTCTGAATCTACGTTTGTTTCGTTAGGTTCTTCTGGAGTCTCATCTTCAGTTTGTTCTTTAGAAAGACTTTCTTCAAATTCTTCAGCAGTGATATCTTCAGGATGAACTAACAAAGAAATTTTAGCTTGTACTTCTTGATGTAAGTTGAGATCTATGTCGAAAATGCCAAGTTGCCTAATACTTTCAGGTAAAATTATCATTTTCCTTTCAATATCTTTAGAACAAAGAGCAGTTAACTCTGACGCAATCATATTGTTTGTTACAGAACCATAGAGTTTTCCTGTGGGACCAGACCTCATCGGCAAATTTACTCTCATTCCGTCTATTTCACTAGCCAACTCTTTCATGTCATTTAATCTTTGGATTCTGTTCTTGTCAGCTTCAACTTTTAATTTTGGAATACGCTCCAATGATGATTTTGTAGCAAGGACAGCGATATTTTTGGGCAGAAGATAGTTTTTTGCGAATCCTCTTTTTACTTCTTTCACATCGCCACCATGCGCAACACCTTCTACATCTTCTAAAAACAAAACTTTCATTCTAAATCCTAGTATTTATATTAGTGTATAATTAAACGAGCATTACTTTTTTCAAAAATAATATTATACCATGTGGAATTAAGATAAGCATGGTGTAAATTTTTGGGATTAGAAATAACATGGTTGGTTAAATTTATTATAATAATCCTTCCGTTGACATAAAGTTTACACACAATATAGAATTTCTTTGGTCAAATTTTGGTTTGCCAATGAGATAAAAACAAAGAGGTTATATCTAATGTTGAGAATTAGGTTGAGGCGTACGGGAGCAAAAAAACATCCTAGCTATAGGGTAGTTGTGGCTGATATTAGGGCTGCCAGAGATGGTAGTTTCGTGGATTATCTAGGCAATTATGATCCAATGACAGATCCTCCCACTGTTAACATAGATCGAGAAAAATTTGATGATTGGGTTAGTAAAGGAGCTCGGCCTTCAGACTCAGTTGCTAGTTTGATAAAAACTTTAGAATCTTCAAAAGGTGAAAGTTGATATGAAGGATTTGGTTGAATATATTGCGAAGTCAATAGCCAGTAAACCCGAAGAGGTTACTGTAACTGAAGAAACTAATGATGAAGAAGTGACTTTAATAAAGCTTGAGGTTGCACCAGAGGATAAAGGTAAAGTTATAGGGCGTCAAGGAAGAGTTGCGCAGTCTATTAGGTTGTTGTTGAGAGTATCTGCTGTAAAAAATGGGACGAAAGCAATATTAGAAATAGTGTAGAGTAACTTCCGCTTTTTCTAATATAAAAACTCATGCTTGTTTGTATTGAATTGTAGTCCAACTTGAATCTTAACGGATAGATTTGAAATGAAACACCGAATCCAAAGTGATTCACAATTGGTAGTGGTGGGTGTAGTAATTGGATTTTGGAAATTAGATGGCCACATTAAAATTAAACCACTAACTTCTAATCATCATCGGTTCGATATTGGGAATATTGTAATTATTGAGAACAGAAAATTCAAAATTACAAGCTCAATAAAAAATAAAAACAACCTTGTCTATGTTAAATTTGCTGGTGTTTCTACGCGTTCAGATGTCGAAGGTTTTTATCGCAAGAATATTTATATTGGTATTGAACAAATAGATGAATTGCCTGACGGTACATTTTATTATTTTCAATTAATTGGGATAGAAGTTTGGACCCATAAGGAAGTTTTGTTGGGCAATATTGTAGAAATTTTGAAGTCTTCTGCTAATGATGTATTCGTTGTACAAAATGAATCTGGGAATGAGACTTTAATACCCGCAGTTAAAGAAACCATTTTAGATGTAGATGTTAAATCAAATAAAATGTTGGTTAAATATATTTAAATCTCAAAAAAAATCTAATAAGAAATAATCTTTTTTAACTTGGATATATGTCATAATAGAATTGGAATTCCCGTTATTTCTTTGGATATAGGAGGTACTAGGATGTCTGGACATTCTAAATGGTCAACCATAAAACATAAAAAAGGTGTTACTGATGCTAGGAGAGGTAAATTATTTACCAAATTAGCTAAAGAAATAATTGTAGCTGCAAGGCAAGGTGGGGAGGACGTTGATAAAAATTTCAGATTAAGACTAGCTATACAAAAAGCGAAAGATAGCAATATGCCGAATGACACTATTCAGCGCGCAGTGAAAAAGGCTACTGGTTCAGGTGCAGACGGAGAACAGATGGATGAAGTCGTTTATGAAGGTTATGGACCTGGAGGTACCGCCGTTTTAATTGAAGTATTGACAGATAATAAAAATCGTTCTGTTTCAGCTATAAGATCTACTTTTACGAAAGGTGGTGGGAATTTAGCAGAATCAGGTGCTGTTGCTTGGCAATTTGATAAAAAAGGTTTGATAGTTGTTAAATCAGATTCAACTGATGAATCAGAAGAATTGGAGCTTGTAGCGATTGATGCAGGAGCAGAAGATATCGATGCCGATGATGGATCATTGTATGTTTATACTGATATTGCTGCGATAGAATCTGTTCGCACAAAGCTGGAAGAAAATGATTTGGATATTACCACTACAGAAATATCTATGGTTCCTAAGACTACTCTACAATTGGATTCGAAAGCATCGATTCAAACAATGAGGCTTTTGGACAGTTTAGACGAAATAGATGATGTTCAAAAGGTGTATTCAAATGCTGATTATACTGATGAAGCTTTAGTGCAATACCAGAGCCAAAATTAATTCTAAATATTACAGCTAGGAGTTGCGGTTTGCGAATTATGGGGATAGATCCCGGTACTGTAAGGATGGGTGTGGGAATCTTGGATGAATCTGGAGATCAACTCTCTTTGGTTCATTGCGGAGTTTTAAAAGCGTCGAATTCACTAGAGATGCATTTTAGATTGAGTGAATTGTTTGACCAACTTTTTGAAATGGCCAATAAATTTAAACCAGATGAAATAGCGATAGAAAGCGTATTTTCTAAAGTTAATTTTAAATCAGCAATATCAATAGGCCAGGCTCAGGCATTGGGTTTGATTGTTGCTGGTAAAATGGAATTACCTATTCATTTTTACACTCCAACGCAAGTAAAAAAATCTGTAACTGATTATGGATTAGGGACTAAGCAACAAGTTCAAGATACGCTGAAATTAATTTTTGGGATAGAAGAAGATTTAGGTTTATATGATGCATCAGATGCTTTAGCTGTAGGTGTGTGCCACGCAAATTCTATACGATTTAATGAAATAATTGAAAAAGAAGTGTTTTGATTTTTATTGGACACCATTACTTATTGAAAGGGGCCGTTTATGATAACTGAACTAGAAGGTGAGTTGGTTGGATCTGGAATAGATTGGGTTGATCTGAAACTAGTGGGTGTAACGGTAAGAGTCTTTGTTCCAGAAAACACGGTAGATGGACGTAATTTAACTAATGGGTTATTGAGAGTATACACAGTTTTTGTAATCAAAGATGATTCTCCTGTTTTGTATGGATTTAAAGATTCAGAAACACGATCTGTTTTTGATTCATTAAATAAAGTAGGTGGGATTGGTCCTAAATTGGCTTTAAGTATATTATCTAAATTTGATTATAATTCGCTTACTGTAGCCGTAGAGAGTGGTGATGTTGACTCTTTAAGTCAAGTTCCAGGGGTTGGTAAAAGAACTGCAAGTAGAATCATGCTTGAACTTTCAGGAAAACTTCAATTGCAAAGTGATTCTGACCTAGAAACTGCTGAAGTTGAAAGTTTAGTTCAAGCTCTTACTTCCCTTGGGTATAGTAACAGTGAAGTGTTTAAAGTAATCAATTCGGGCAATATTAGTTCTTTGCCTACAGTTGAAGAGAAAATACGTGCTTGTTTAGAAATATTGAGTGCAGGTGGATAGTTTGAATACGGAGATGGATTTATGGTCTGATATATATGATCAGGTATATCTTGATGTAAATGAAGATATTGATTTTTATGTTCAAGAATCTATTTTAAGCGATGGATCAGTACTAGAATTAGGATGTGGTACTGGTCGGGTTACATTTCCTATTGCCAGAGAGGGTATAGATTTAATTGCAATAGATAATTCTACCGGAATGTTGAAAATGGCTTTGGAAAAAATTAAGCATCAAGATACTTCATGCACTAACTTAGAATTTGTCAAATCAGACATGAGGAATTTTACATTTAACAAAAAATTTAATTTGATTATTATTCCTTTTAGAGGTTTTCAATCTTTACTCAATATCAATGATCAAATTCAAACACTTTTAAATATAAAAGAACATTTGAATAGAGATGGTAGATTTATATTTAATGCGTTTGTTCCAAGCTCTGAGTCAATGGAGGGTCCTGAGGATATTTTATCCCACTATAAAGATGTTCAAGACGTGGAAAACGATCGCAAATTTATCATTTGGAATCAAAGCGAATATGATCAATTTAATCAAATAGTTCACACTAGAGTGGTGGTAGATGAATCTAATAATTTGGGTGACGTAGTGAGACGTTTTTACAGAGATTTTTCTCTCCGTTATACATTTCGTTGGGAATTCTATCATTTATTGAGGTCAAATGGATTTAAATTATTAAATCTTTATGGGGATTTTGAAAAATCTGATTTTGATGATTCGAGTACTGAGATGGTTTGGGAATTTGGTTTGGAATAGGTGAACTAGTACAACTTGATTATTTGATTTCCTATCTGGATTTCCCCAATCAATCTAATTGCTATTACTTATGTGAATTACGAAGCTATCCTAAATGGTAATTGAATCGTTTCAATGGATAGAAGCTGTTTTTTAAGGAGATGATTTTCATGATAAGAAATGTATATGCCATCGCCATATTTATCGTGTTACTGGTGGTTTTGGGATGTGGAGGAGTAGAAGATACATTAACAACTGAGAATATCAATCTAGTTCAAGATCCAGTTTCAACGAACATAGTTGAAATCAAAGAATCTACATACGATAGTGATAATGAAGTGGCGATTGAAGATAATTTATCGAGTCCTGAAGACCAAGTTTTAAATGAAGATGATGACACTATAGTTGGATACATCGATGTGATTGGAGCGTATGAATTAGCCATAAATGATGTTTATAACAAAGTACTGAACTCTATAGTTCACGTAGAAGTTGAATATAAATCTTTATCTAATGCATATACTCAACAGAGAAATTCATCAAGAGGCGAAGGTTCAGGATTTGTTTGGGATAGCAAAGGACACATAGTAACGAATCACCACGTTGTTGCAAGTGCATCGTCGATTAATGTCATATTTGCTGATTATTCAGAATATGAAGCAACGTTGATTGGTAGTGACTCGGACTCTGATTTAGCTGTATTAAAATTAGTTTCCAAAAATGATCTTCCGAATCCAATAGAACATGGAGATAGTGATATTTTAAAAGTTGGTCAGATGGCTATAGCTATAGGAGCCCCATTTGGTCAGGAATTTACTGTTACTAGCGGTATAATAAGTGCTTTAGGTAGGACCATACAGAGTGTTAGAGGTACTTTTTCAAATCCTAAAATAATCCAAACAGATGCTCCAATCAATCCAGGCAATTCTGGTGGGCCTTTGCTAGATAAATATGGCAGAGTTATCGGTATAAATTCTCAGATTGCCTCAGCTAGTGGTAGCAACGCAGGCGTTGGTTTTGTTGTGCCTATTAATACAGCGAAACTTGTTGTGCCAGAATTAATAAGTTCAGGAAAATTTGATCATCCATATCTAGGGATTTCAGGAGTAACTCTTAGAAGGCAAATTGCCGAATCTCTAGATATACCACCGAATACCAGAGGTATATTAGTAGCACAAGTTGTTCCGAATAGCCCTGCTGAAGAAGCAGGATTAAAATCCAATGAAATTAAAACCACATCGGGTTCGATTAATTATGTGTCAGGTGGAGATATAATTATTAGTGTTGAAGGATTTCCTATAAGATCTATGGAAGAATTACTTTCATATATGTCTGATAACGTTAGACCAGGTGATCAAATAACACTTGAGGTTATTTCCTTTAATGGTAAGACCCGGGATGTTAACATATCAGTTGGTAGTAGGCCGAATAACCAAACTTGATAATTAAAATTTAATTGATTTATGTGACTGGTTTTATTTGGTTGATGAGATTAGCATGAATAAATTTAAGTTAGTTTCGGATTTTATTGTTACTGGAGATCAGCCTGATGCACTTAATCAGGTTGTTGACGGTTTGAATAAAGGAATGAAATCACAAACCCTAATGGGAGTAACTGGTAGCGGTAAAACTTTCACCGTAGCCAATGTTATCGAAAAAATTCAAGCTCCGACATTGGTTATTGCCCATAATAAAACGCTTGCTGCGCAGCTTGCTACTGAATTCAAGGAATTTTTCCCGGAAAATGCTGTGGAATATTTCGTGAGTTATTATGATTATTATCAGCCTGAGGCTTATTTACCAAGTACAGATGTATATATAGAAAAGGACGCTGACATAAATGACCAATTAGACCAACTTAGACATTCTGCAACTCGCGCTTTGTTGAGTCGAAGAGATGTTTTGATAGTTGCATCAGTGTCCTGTATATTTGGTTTGGGTTCCCCTGAAGAATATCAATCTTTTGTGGTTAATATTAAAAAGAGTGAACTTTTTTCTCGGAAGCAATTGATAAAAAATTTAATTGATATGCAATATGAGAGAAATGATTATGATTTATCTAGAGGTAGATTTAGAGTTAGAGGTGATACTCTTGATATTTTGCCAGTGTATGAAGATGAAGAAGGAGTCAAGATAGAATTTTGGGGAGATGAGGTTGAAAGGATAACTAAAATGGATCCTCTAACTGGAGAATTGTTAGGTGAAGTTGAATTAGTAGATATATATCCTGCTAAACATTTTGTTACTGCGGAAGATAAGTTAAAAGCAGCTATTGAAAGTATCGAGATAGAACTAGACCAAAGGTTGATTGAGCTGAAAAAAGATGCCAAGTTGTTGGAAGCCCAAAGACTTGAATCTAGAACTAGGTACGATTTAGAAATGCTGAAAGAGAGTGGCTATTGTTCTGGGGTAGAAAATTACTCAAGACATTTGTCGCAAAGGCAGCCCAATAGTGTTCCTTATACATTAATGGATTATTTTCCAGAAGATTTTGTTTTATTTGTAGATGAATCACATATGACTTTGCCTCAAATTAGAGCTATGTATGGAGGAGATCGTTCCCGAAAAGAAGTTTTGGTGGACCATGGTTTTAGGTTACCTTCTGCTTTAGATAATCGCCCGTTAAATTTTGAAGAGTTTATTGCTTCTACCAATCAAGTGGTATTTGTTTCTGCCACTCCTGGCCCTTATGAAAATCAACAGAGTTCACAAACTGTAGAACAGGTGATACGCCCAACCGGGTTAGCAGATCCCGAGATAGAGGTGAAAGGAACTATTGACCAGATAGATGATTTATTGAGAGAGATTAAAGTTAGGATAGCAAAATCTGAAAGATGTTTAGTCACAACACTTACAAAACGAATGGCAGAAGAATTAGCTGAATATCTAATTGAAATGGGGATTAAGACTCATTATTTGCATTCTGAAATAAAAACCTTTGAAAGAAGTGAGATTTTACGCGACCTTCGGTTAGGTCTATATGATGTAATTGTAGGAATCAATTTATTAAGAGAAGGATTGGATTTACCTGAAGTCAGCTTAGTGGCAATTTTGGATGCGGATAAGGAAGGATACCTTAGGTCTCATACAGCTTTAATTCAAACGATTGGTAGGGCAGCTAGGCATATTGAAGGTAAAGTGATTATGTATGCAGATAAAATAACGCGTTCTATGCAAAAAGCTATAGAAGAAACGGAAAGACGACGTAATAAACAAAACGATTATAATAAGAAAAGAGGAATCACTCCGCGATCAATTAGTAAAACGATTCACGATATTACAGAAAGAATTAGTGATGCAATGTCTACTGAAATTGATGAAAAAGACGTTGTTAATGTAAATGTAGAAAATGTCGATAAATTAATTGTTGATTTGGAAAAACAAATGAAACGTTCATCCGAAGATTTAGAATTTGAAAAGGCGGCAATAATAAGGGACAAAATAATCGAAATAAAAAAATTAAAACAACAACAAAACACAGAAACTATAGATATAGTAATGCAATGATTTGAGAAATTTATAGCATATTTTTTTTGTTTCTAATTTGCGTAAATACTGAAATCATGAATGAGTTTATGGAATACTAGCAAAAATTAATATATTATCGAATGTGTACCATATGAATTACAATTCAGAATAAATTTATAGAGGTGACAGACTAATGACTGATGAAAAAGCAATAACAGGAGAGGATATATATGAGGCACTTAAAGATGTTTATGACCCTGAAATTCCTGTTAATGTAGTTGATTTAGGGCTTATTTATGATTGTGCTGTAGAAAATGGTGACGTCAATGTAACAATGACATTGACATTCCCTGGTTGCGGTATGGGTCCTCAAATCGCTCAGCAAGCGGAGTGGCGTATAGCTGAGATAGATGGGGTAGGAGATGTTTCTGTAGAAATTGTTCATGATCCGCCTTGGAATCCTGACATGATTACAGAAGATGGTAAGATAGCTTTAGGTATGGATTAAGTCCACTAAACTTAAAAATATGAATTTACAGTAGATATTTAGGAGAAACGATGGCGGGTACTCAAAATCCCCACGGTCATAATCACGGAATGGATTCTGCTCGAGCTAAAGTCGAACAGATGAAAAAACAGTGGGCACAAAAAAAGGCAGTGGCAGATACTTTAGCTTCAGTTGGAACCAAGGTTGGCGTTTATAGTGGAAAAGGAGGTGTTGGCAAAACTACTGTATCGGTTAATTTAGCTGTTACTTTAGCTCAAACCGGTAAGGATGTTGGGATTTTAGATGTAGATATTGATTGCCCAAATGTTGTTAGAGCTCTAGGTGTGGCTGAAAAACCTGAAGTTGGAGAAGACAACAAAATGATACCTCCTGAGGCATTTGGAGTTAAAGTTATGTCGATGGCTTTTTTCCAAAAAAAAGAAGACGAAGCAATAATTTGGCGTGGTCCAATGATTCATAATGCCATTAACCAGTTGTTGCAATCAACTAATTGGGGCAAGTTGGATTATTTGATAGTAGATTTACCACCGGGAACTTCTGATTCACCATTGACAGTAATGCAGACACTTTCTCTGGATGGTTTCGTTGTTGTAACTACCCCTCAAGACTTATCTAAAATTGATGCTTTACGCTCAATTAACATGATTAAAAAGCTAAACATACCTGTGTTGGGCGTAGTGGAAAATTTTTCAGGCGAAATTTTTGGAACTGGTGCAGGTAAGGCGTTAGCTAATTTAGCCAAAGTAGATCATTTAGGAAATTTATCATTGAAAGTAGACTATCGTGAGTCTTTAAAACCTACTGTGTTGACTAGTTCAGATGTGAAGCAAGAATATGAGTTAGTTGCTTCTAATACTATTAAAGTTTTACAATAATCTTTCTGTATTTTGATGAAGTTGTTTTATCTGGAGAATTACAGTGAGTCAACTTGCTATTTATGGTGGCCCCCAAACTATAACTCATGATTTCGGAGAGATCTTTGATTGGCCTATTATAACCAACGAAGATGAATCTGCTGTTTTGGATATACTTAGGACAAGAAATATGTCCGGTATTGACGTTACTATTAAGTTTGAACGTGAATTTGCAAGATATCATGGCGTAGAGTACGCTCTAGCTACAAATAATGGAACTGCTGCTGTTCATTCGGCAATGTTTGCATGTGGTATTGGAATAGGGGATGAGGTTATATGCCAAAGTTCTACTTTTTGGGCGTCTGTGTTACCAGTCTTAAATTTGGGTGGAACGGTTGTTTTTGCAGATATTGATAAGAATACCTTAACTTTAGATCCGATTGATGTTGAAAGTAAGATTACAAGAAATACCAAAGCCATAATTGTAGTACATTATTTCGGACATCCTACGGATATGGATCCTATAATGGATATTGCTAAGAAAAATGGCATTAAAGTCATTGAAGATGTTTCTCATGCACATGGAGGATTTTATAAAGGCAGACTTTTAGGGACAATTGGCGATGTTGGTGCTATGTCAGTTATGTCTGAAAAAGGATTTGCTATTGGAGAAGGTGGTGTTTTAATTACCCGCGACCAGAAAATTTACGAACGTGCCATAGCATTTGGTCATTATGAGAGAACAGGTGGATTTGGAACTAGGTCAACTAGTGACTTAATCCAGGACAAAGAATTGCAACGATTTTCGGGTACTCCGTTGGGTGGTTTCAAATATCGAATGCACCAAATGTCTTCTGCAATAGGTAGGGTCCAATTGAAATATTATAAGCAACGAATGCTTGAAATTCAAAAGGCAATGAACTACTTTTGGGATTTGTTAGAAGATGTACCTGGAGTCAAATCTCATCGCACTTCCATTAATTCTGGAAGTACCATGGGAGGTTGGTATATGCCTCATGGGATTTATTGCCCAGAGGAAATTGGAGATATATCCCTTGAAAAATACTGTGAAGTTGTCCGAGCTGAAGGAGTTTATACAAAGCCCGGAATGAATGAATTGCTGCATTTAAAGCCTATATTTAATGATGCTGATATATATGGTCATGGCATACCCACAAGAATAGCTAACTCGAATAATGATATACGACAAATGAAAGGTAGTTTACCTATATGTGAATTTATGTCTGACAGAGTGTTTTCGATTCCTTGGTTTAAACATTATAGACCGGATGTGATAGAGCAGTATGCTAGTGCATTTGCAAAAGTATCCAATTTAGCTGCAGAAATAGAACAATGAGGTTACAAAATCATAACAAGTTTATAAATTACTGACTCTGTAATATAGCTTTTGTATTTGCCTGTTTAAAATGAACTTGAGTGTTTTGTCATTGTGAATCAAAAAAAGAGATTTCGTTATCATTATATAAATCCACTTTCTTTTGACTTTGATTGGGGTTTTTAAATCATGTTGATTCTTGTTAGAAGCTAATTTATTTAAAGTTTCAACACCTATCAAAAACGGCCATAATGCCGCTAGTCTTAACCTTGGTAAAGATTTAGGAATAAGCATGATGTATGTCGCCGCTCTTACATAATACTTCGTTGCTAGTGGTAATAATTCTGATAAAGCTAATCCGATTTGATTTTCATGATGATTTAACAGTTTATAGGAATCAAAATTGAGATGTTCTAAGCTACTTTTGGGTATATAGCATTTTCCTTCAATTAGGTCGGAGTTGAAATCACGAATAATATTTGTTAGTTGAAGAGCTTTTCCGAAATCACTTGAAAGCTCAAAAAAATAATCAGTATCAGATAATTCTAATTTCTTTTCATGCAACAAAATTAAATTACTAAAGAATTCTCCTACACTTCCAGCAATTTTGTATATATAAGTATCTAATTCAGAGTATGTATTCAAAAAATTGACTTCATTTGGTGAATGAGGGACTAACTTTTCAAGTTCGAATGACATACCGTCAGTAATGTGTAGGAGTACTTTTGAAACAATGTGTTGATTTTCTGATGATAAATTATCAAAAACCTTTTTGTAAGATGTTATTTTTGAACAGCATCCCTTAATGTTGCAATGGAGTGATTTGCTTAGGTCGTTGTTACTTAAAGTATTTGTGAAGGATTTGCGAATTTCATATAAATGAGAAGTTTTGGAATTTATCGGAAGAGATTCATTGTCTACAATATCATCTATATATCTTGCTATTAAATAAGCTATGCCCGCAGGAGTAAAAATTTCCCTTGGCAATACTTTAAGCGTTAGGTAAAACGATCTAGAAACCATTTTCAGTTCGTTATGTATAAACGCTTTTTCTTTTGAGGACAATTGACTTTTAGTTATTTGCGAGATTTTCATTTGTTAAATTAATTAGGTGGATTTGTTAATCTAACTTAACTACATTGATAAATATAATTAAAGACTAGTTTTATTTCAAAAGACTATATTGTTATAATTGCGCTTATAGTAGTATAAGCTAGATTTATATTAACTGATATTTTATATTTAAAGGTTTTAAATTCAACTATGAGTACCGATATCCCTTTATTGGAAACCAAATTACTGTCTAAAACGTTTGATGCTGGTGAAGATTCGATACAACCCCTACAATCAATAAATTTCACCGCAAAATCTGGTAATTTTATAGCTATTATGGGGCCATCTGGTTCTGGTAAAACAACTTTGCTTAATTTGATGGCTGGTTTAGATAAACCAACTGATGGGAAAGTTTTGTTTGAAGGAAAAGATGTAGTTCAAATGTCTGAAAAAGAATTGACTCAGTTTAGACGACATAGTCTAGGTTTTGTTTTTCAATCTTTTATGTTAATGCCATTATTGTCCGCTTTTGAAAATGTTGAATTAGTATTAAGAATCGCAGGTGTTGGAGCTTCTCAAAGAAAGGATAGAACTTTAAAGGCTTTAGAAATGGTGGGTATGTCACATAGGATGAATCATAGGCCTCACGAATTATCCGGAGGAGAAAAACAAAGGGTTGCAATAGCAAGAGCTACTGTATCTGATCCATATATAATATTTGCAGATGAGCCTACAGCAGAATTGGATTCGATTAATGCTCAAGCAATATTCAGTATCTTTAAGCAATTGACCATTGAAAAGGGTATGACTGTTATTACTACTACACATGATGCTACATTAATCGATATGGCGTCTGAAGTTTATGAAATAAGGGACGGCGTTCTTCATAGAAAAGTTGCGACCAACTAAGTATTTTTAAAGCGTTTGATTTTTGTGTATGTCATTATTTCTTTATTGGCAAATTTGTTTGATTATTGATTATTCTAATAAGTTGAACCAAAGGTGCTAATAAGATAACTTTGATTGAGAAATTCATTTGACTTTTAGACGGTCAAAAGTATTACATGATTTGAACCCGGAGGTGTATTAATATGTCTAAGCCGAGAGCTTTGGTTACGCGTGGTATATTTGATGAAGCGTTAGAAATGATAAGAGAGACCATCGATGTTGATTTATGGGAAGATGAGATGCCTCCTAGTAGAGATGTGTTACTTGAAAAAGTTAAAGGTGTTGATGGATTGTTATGTTTGTTAACGGATAAAGTTGATTCAGAACTTATGGACACAGCTGGTCCGCAATTGAAAGTAGTAAGCCAGATAGCTGTGGGGTTTGATAATATTGATATTCCTGAGGCAACAAGACGTAATATACCTGTAGGTAATACACCTGATGTTTTGACCCAAACAACTGCCGATGCTGCATGGGCTTTGTTACTAGCAGCAGCAAGGCGAATAGGTGAAAGTGAAAGAGCCGTACGTTCAGGAAATTGGCGTACTTGGCATCCATTACATTATTTGGGACAAGATGTATACAATGCTACATTGGGCATAATTGGTATGGGCCGCATAGGGATAGAGGTTGCTAAAAGAAGCTCGGGGTTTAATATGCAAGTTTTGTATAGTGACATATACAGAAGAGAGGATCTTGAAAAAGAATATGGATTCAAATATGTAGATCTTGAGACCATTTATAAAGAGAGTGATTTTATAAGCGTACATACAGTATTGAGTGAAGAGACCCATCATCTAATAAGTACAAAAGAATTTGGTATTATGAAAAATAATGCAGTGATTGTTAATGCTGCTAGAGGTCCTATTATTGATTCAAAAGCACTGTATAAAGCTCTTAGCGAACAAACAATTGCTGCTGCTGGTCTTGACGTTACTGATCCTGAACCAATACCTGTAGACGATCCTTTGTTGACTTTAGAAAATTGTGTTATTGTTCCCCATATTGCTAGTGCTAGTGTAAAAACTAGACGAGAAATGTCTATGATATCGGCAGAGAATTTAATTAGAGGTATCAAGGGAGAAAGATTGTTAACTCCTGTTAACCCTGAGGTTTACGATTAAAAGATATGCGTTTAATTGACGGAGGTATGAACTAAAATCACTCTTTTTGCGCGAGGTGCTTAATGACTAAATATGAAACATTAGATTTATCTGATATTTGTAATGTTGGTTTGAGTGAGGTTCCATTAAAACCTGCTTTTGGGCTTCAAGAATATAGAGGTATTCCGTTCATTATAGGTGGCGACTCTCAAGATGAATCGAATTTATTCTTGAAATTGGATTCCAATTCTGGTCCAGTTCGAATAAAGGTTAATAAAAAAGCATATCAAGTTATATTTGCACATAGGCTATTAGATTCAAAATTTATGAAAGATGGAAGTATAGGGTGTAATGCAGCTGAATACAAATTTTTCATGAAAGATGGAAGTGAAAAATCTACCTTCATTAGAGAAAGATTTGAGATTTCATCGATATTGAAGGATGCAATCCCCGGTGTTCCTGGATCTCCATTTTCTGCCGTACCGGATTTGGATGACTCGTTGATGGATAGGTTTGAAGGTCCTTGGGATCAAATTGGAAGGCGACAAATGGAATCCTCACAAGCTACTGTACGAGATTATTATTTGTGGAATTGGTGTAATGAATTATCAGATACAGAAATTGATTATATTGAAATGATACCAGGAGAATTACCTGTTTTAATAGCGGCAATCACCTTGTCGAAAGTGAATGAAAATCCTTTTGCACGTGTTGGGAAAAGACCGGTGAAGATTAGAGTGAATAGTAATGATCTGAAAGAAATTCCAGGTGAGACTTTGGAGATTGAGGTTGATACTGGTGTATCAACCTATCCTCATTCTTTACCTGAAGATTCTGCTGATAAATTTATCGAGGATAAATTCAAAGGATGGGGTGAACGTGAAAATTCTGTTTCCACTTCGTCTTATGTTGATATCGCGGCTACGAATTCAGCCGATATTAAAGTTAGGCAAAACGGAAACGAAATTGGTTCTGCATCTTGGGGTAAATTGTTGAAAGATAAGACATCTAAATCTGACAAAGTAGACTTTAAACTTATAGAAGATGGGAAAAATTGGGTTCATGTTAAAGTTGTTGATGATGAAACTAACAAAATAGTTCCTTGCCGAGTGCATTTCAGATCTCCTGAAGGAGTCCCATACCAGCCACATGGTCACCATAATCAGGTTAATACCAATTTAGAAACTTGGCATATTGACATAGGCGGAGATGTGAGACTTGGTCGCGTTACATATGCATATATAGATGGAACCAGTCAGGGCTGGTTGCCCAGAGGAGAAGTAATTGTAGATATAGCAAGAGGCTTTGAATACGAGCCACTAAGAGTCAAAGAATTTATTAAGCCAGGCCAAAGGGAATTAAATTTGCGATTGAAAAGATGGACCAATATGAATAAAAAGAATTGGTATAGTGGAGATTCCCATGTACATTTTTTGGGGACACAAGGTGCACATACTGAATCTATGGGAGAAGATTTGAATGTTGTTAACCTCTTGCAATCACAATGGGGAAGTTTGTTCACTAATAAGGAGGATTTTACAGGACACCCTAGTGTTTCTCAAAATGGAAACAATATAGTATATGTATCCCAAGAGAATAGACAGCATTTTATGGGACACATGATATTGTGGGGGTTGAAAAAGGCTGTAATGCCTTGGTGTACCGATGGTCCAGGGGAGGGAGATATTGGAGGAGCGATGGAGACTACCTTAAGCCATTGGGCTGATGAAGCTCACGAACAAGGTGCTTATGTTATTAGTCCTCACTTTCCTAATCCTAATGGAGAACCAGCAACATTGATTGCAACAGGTCGTTTAGATGGTATTGAGATGTTGAGACAAACTGAATATAACCACCAAGAATATTACAGATATTTGAATTGTGGGTATAAGCTTCCGTTAGTAGGCGGGACAGATAAAATGGATAGTAATGTACCAGTTGGGTTATATCGTACATATGTACGTTTAGATGATGATCAGGAATTCACTTATAAGAATTGGTGTGAAAATGTGAAAAAAGGACGTACATTTTTGAGTGGTGGTCCGATTATAGACTTGAATGTTGAAGGAGCAGGAATTGGTGATGTGTTCCGTGTTTCTGGACCAGGTGAAATACAAATAAGTGCATATGCAGAGAGCATCATCCCGATAAATACGCTAGAGATTATTTGTAACGGTAAGGTAGTAGCATCTGCCAACTCTACGTCAGGTGCACGCAGGCTTGAAATCAATGAGAAATTAAAAGTAGATTCCCATAGTTGGATTGCAGCTAGGGCTGGAGGCCCAAGTTATTTTGGTGATTTGAACCATATGGATGTATGGAATAGGGGTGTGTTTGCACATACTTCTCCAATATATATTGAATGTGGGGGTAAGTGGCAAATGTTTGATCGTCTTACTGCTGAATATATGTTGAACTTGATAAATGGCAGCATGACTTATATAAACAATCTTTCGACCCAGGATGATCATAATAGAGTTACTCACCATCATCATTCCCATGATCATATGGAATTTTTGCAAAAGCCATTCAAAGAAGCACGCAAGCTTATATCAGAAAGAATTCGTAATAATATTTGAATTTGTATATTCTTTGGAGCTAAGACATGGAAAATATTAAATACGAATCTATAGCAGGAAAAAAAGTTGTTATAACTGGAGCAAGTGGTGGCATTGGGGAAGCATTGTCTACTATCTATGCTGAAAATGGAGCTAAGTTAATATTGACGGATATTTCCGCCAGACTGAAAATCGGTAATTATCCTGATGGTGCTATATTAATACCTGGTGATTTGTCTAGTTTGGATAGCGTTGAAGATTTAGCAAAATGTGTATTGGATGAAGTTGGTAGTGTAGACATATTAATAAACAATGCGGGACTACAAATAGTTACTCCTGTAGATGAATTTCCAGACAAAGAATGGCTCAAACTTATCCAAGTAATGCTAGTAGCTCCTTTTCAATTAACAAAATATTTTTTGCCAGGAATGAAAAAGAATAAATGGGGTAGGATTATAAATATTTCATCTATCCATGGATTAGTTGCGAGCCCTTTCAAATCAGCGTACGTAGCTGCTAAACACGGATTAGTTGGTTTTACAAAAACCGTTGCAACAGAAGTTGGAGAAGATGGTATCACTGCAAATTCTATATGCCCTGGATACGTTGATACTCCTCTTTCGAGAGGCCAAATTAAATCGCAGTCTTTGGTACATGGTATTGATGAAGATGAAGTGATAAGCAAAATAATGTTGCAAAATGCTTCTATTAAAGAACTTATAGATCCTTCTGAAATAGCTTCTTTAGCTTTATTTTTGTCTTCTGATTCAGCTAAATCTATAACCGGTTCAGCATATAGTATAGATGCCGGATGGACTGCCCGTTAACGTAGTGGTTTTATGAGCCAGTAGTAATATTTAGTTGTCCTCTCCGAATCTTTTAATTTCATCGATGATTTCTTGAGGTATATCTTTTGGTACTTGGTTTAATTCAATTTTGGCTGATTGTACTTGTTGTTTGATTTTATCGACAACTTCTGGATTTGATAGGGTAGTTGTATCTCCCACTTCAACAAAATTAGAAATAGATGCAATAACTCTACGCATTATTTTGCCAGAACTAGTTTTAGGTAAATCAGTGGTTACCCAAACATGCGCTGGTCTAGCAATAGGTCCTATATTGGTAGCTATTGCTTGTTTAACATCGTTTTCGATTGTTGTTTGTTTTTCGTAACCTGGCTTAAGAGAAACATACATTTCTGGGACCCTCCCTTTTAGGTCGTCAATTGCTGGAACTGCTGCGGCTTCTCCTATAGATGGTACAGTAAGAGCTGCTGATTCAAGCTCCTTTGTTCCAAGTCGATGTCCTGCTACGTTGATAACGTCATCTAAGCGTCCAACTATTCTGAAATAACCGTCGGATGATTGAGTTGCACCATCACCGGTTACGTATGGCCAATCTCGCCAGTCTTTACTTTCGGGTTTGGCGTATTTTTTGAAATAAGTGTTTATAAATCTTTCAGGGTCTTTCCAAATTGTTTGCATGCGACCTGGCCATGGATTACTTATACAGATATTGCCAGCACTACCACTGCCTGGTTCAATTACATTACCGTTTTCGTCAAGAATGACAGGAAAAATCCCTAATGTACCAGGTCCACAACTCCCTGGTTTCATTGGTTCAGTTCCAGGTAATGTGGCGCCGATGAAACCACCTGTTTCGGTTTGCCAATATGTGTCTACGATTACCGCTTTTCCTCTACCTACAACTTCGTAATACCAACGCCACACTTCAGGTTCTATTGGTTCACCTACTGTGGTCATATGTTTGAAATTATAGTTATACTTAGCCGGTTCATCTGGCCCTGCTTTTCTTAACATTCTGATTGTTGTTGGAGCTGTGTGAAATATATTTACACCCAGTCTTTCCGCGATTCTCCATGGTCTTCCTGCATCAGGGAAAGTTGGGACACCTTCATACATCACACTTGTTGCTCCTATCGAAAGAGGCCCATAAACTATATATGAATGGCCTGTAATCCATCCTATATCTGCAAAACACCAATATATGTCATCTGGGTGTATATCCTGGTAATATTTTGATGTTGCTGCTGCGTATGATAAATAACCGCCTGTGCTATGTTGTATTCCTTTTGGTTTTGCAGTAGTCCCACTGGTATACATCAAAAATAATGGAGAATCGGACGACATTGATTCAGGTGGGGTTGTTTTACCCTCATATGATTCTAATAATTCATTGACTGAATAATCTCTGCCTTGAATCATTGGTGAAGATGATGAGTATTTATTTGGATATCGTTGCCAAATTAAAACTTTTTCAACATCTGTCCCATTAGAACTCGCTTGTTCTACAGCTTCATCAGCTTTAACCTTATGGTCCAATAATTTGCCGTTACGATTGTAAGAATCTGCTGTAATTAAAATGTTACTTTCTGAATCTATAATCCTATCACCACATGCGGTTCCGCTGAATCCTCCGAATACTTGACTATGGATAACTCCCAGTCGAGCACATGCGAGCATGGTAATTGGTAATTCTGGAATCATTGGCATATGGAGTGTTACTCTATCTCCAGGTTTTAATCCACAGAATTCTTTTAACAAAGTAGCAAATTCATTTACTTTTACAAATAACTCTGAGTATGTAATTACTCGGTCAGGCTCGTTTTCTTGTTCAGATACCCATATAATAGCTGCTTTATCTGCATAATCAGATAAATGCCTATCGACACAGTTATAAGAAGCGTTTAGTTTCCCACCAACGAACCAATTGTAAAATGGAGGGTTGGAACTGTCTAATATTTGGTCCCATTCTTTATCCCAGGTTATTAGGTCGGAATATTGTTTGAAACATTCTGGGAATTTATCAATTGTGAAATTTGATTTTATGTTTTTGTCATTGATGTTTGCTTGATTAGCAAACTCATCAGAAGGATAAATTAACTCTTCTTCTCGCCAATGGGATGCTATTTCTGATTCGTTTGCGTTAGCTTTGTTTGTATCTTTAGTCATTTTTAAACCTTTTATATTTATTTGGTTATCAAATAATTTGTCCTGATCTGAGCGTTGCTATTATACAATAATAAATTTTGTAATAAAATGGATACCTTTAAGATTATAAATAATGGTGTTAAGGAACGATCGGTGGCAATGTGCTTAATATAAAACTTCTATGCTATGTTAATTTGTTAAGTTCAAAAATGCTTGGAAGTGGTATAATTTTCAGCAAATCTATTAGGATTAAAAGAGGTATATAAACTGAAAATAAAAGTTATGGTTTTTGCTAAATTTAAAGAGGTTGCAAATACCGGGGATTTTGAATTACACCTTCCATTGGGTACGAATGTGGGGAAAGCGATTACTGAAATCTGTTTGAAATACCCCAGTTTAAACTTAGAAGATGCAAAATTTTTGATTGCGGTCAATTATGATTATGCTGATTACGATAAAGTATTACAAGATGGTGATGAAATTGCCTTAATACCTCCTGTAAGTGGTGGTTGGGCATAAAATTCAAGGTAAATGTAAAGTTCAATAATGATAATAATAACTGAAGATCAATTGGATATTCAAAGTTTCACAGACTATGTCGTTGGTGATGAAAATGGTGCGATTAACACTTTTTTGGGAGTTACTAGGAATGTTACTGATGGTAAAGCAGTGCTGAAGCTAGAATACGAATGTTACTTGCCGATGGCGCAAAAAACATTGGAACAAATAAGGGATGAGGCGATTGTGAAATGGGAGGTAAGTTCTGTTTCTATAGGACATAGAATAGGCACTTTGGATATAGGGGAAATAAGTTTGGTAGTAGCTGTATCTGGTCCACACAGAGCAGATGTTTTTAAGGTCTGCCAATATATTGTTGATAGAATAAAAGAAATTGTTCCCATATGGAAAAAAGAGTTTTTTGAAGACGGAGCAATATGGGTTGAATCTCCGGGCTGTGAACCTCAATAAGCTGAAAAGTATATGATAAAATATTTCAGATGATGAAATTTGTTGATTCTATATTTAAATAGAATAGTATTTTGGAGGGATCGCATAGTGGTCTAGTGCGGGCGCCTGCTAAGCGCTTAGGGGGAGAGATCCCTCTCACGGGTTCGAATCCCGTTCCCTCCGCCGGTTTTTATTTTTTTGAACAGGATTGTAATAGGGAAATCTAAATGGATACATACAATATTTGGACAATTGGATGCCAAATGAACAAAGCCGATTCAGAACGCCTTGGTAGCGCACTTGATCAAATGAGTTTGTCTTTGGTTCACTCTCCTGAACAAGCCGATGTTGTTGTTGTTAATAGCTGTGTTGTAAGGAAAAGTGCAGAAGATAAAGTTACCGGAATGCTTGCGAAACTGAATGGTTTCAAAAAAAATAACCCTAGCCAAGTTATTGCTTTGATGGGGTGTATGGTTGGTCCAAAGCAAGACAAATTGCAAAAACAATTTCCTTTTGTTGATGTGTTTATGAGACCGCAAGAATATGATCCTCTATTACAATTGATAGGTGTGAAAACAGGGATAGATCCAGATGGATGTGTAGGAGATTTGACCGCTACTCCTGGTGTGACTGCTTTTATACCTATAATTCATGGCTGCGATAAATTTTGTTCTTTTTGCATAATTCCATATAGGAGAGGAAGAGAAGTCAGCAGGACTATAACCGATATAGTTAGAGAAACAGAACTTCTTGTTGCGCGGGGAGTTAAAGAGATTACTCTACTTGGTCAGAATGTTGATTCATATGGGCATGACTTTGATGAAAAGAGAGACCTAGCAGATTTATTGATTGCTTTAAACGATGTTAAGGATTTAAAGAGGATTAGGTTCTTAACTTCTCATCCTAATGATATGAGTGACCGCATAATCGATACTGTTGCTCAACTAGATAAGGTATGTGAACATATCAATTTGCCCTTCCAAGCTGGTGACGACGATGTTCTAGAGAAGATGAGAAGAGGATATACCAATAAGGAGTATAGGTTATTAGTGGATAAGATAAGAGACAGAATACCTAATGTGTCGATGGGTACTGACTTAATTGTTGGATTTTCAGGTGAAACTCCCGAACAGTTTCAAAAGAGTGTTGAAATGTTAGAAGACATCAAGTTTGATAAGGTTCATTCAGCTTCTTATTCTGTTAGAGAAGGTACTATTGCATTTAGAACATTACCGGATGATGTGCCAGTAGAGGAGAAGAAAGCTAGGTTGAAAACAATAGATGACCTTCAAAAAGATATACAAAGTGATTTAAATGCTAAGTTGAATGGTACTTTGCAAGAAGTTTTAATTGAAAAAATAACAGATGATATATTTGAAGGACGAACTAAGAATGATAAAATAGTACGTGTGAGTGGTACTGACACATCTATTGGAGAAATTG
>CEOQ01190009.1_pt1 | contig 25587 bp, 30 predicted proteins | sample 361351 | NCBI WGS metagenome assembly CEOQ01 (sample SAMEA2619907, study PRJEB7988) | marine metagenome | biome: marine biome (ENVO:00000447); feature: deep chlorophyll maximum layer (ENVO:xxxxxxxx); material: "saline water (ENVO:00002010), including plankton (ENVO:xxxxxxxx)" | depth 60 m | reverse complement strand
TTCAACACAAATGAAGAAATAGTTCAGGCTGCACGACGACATCTTGCCCAAGGTCCTTGGGATTATCTGGCCGGCGGCACTGAATCCGAGACTACTATGCGGAGAAACAGGTTAGCTTTTGATCGAATCGCTTTCCGACCCAGAGTCCTAGTAGACGTCTCCACAATAGACCGGTCTTCCACGTTGCTTGGTCATGATCTTCGGATTCCAGTATTGCTGGCTCCGATCGGAGGACTGCAAAACTTTGATCCTCGAGCTGGAGTAGCTGTTTCCCAAGCCGCTGACGAGTTTGGAACACTGCATGTGGTGAGCTCTGCTACTCTGCCTACTTTGGAGGAAACTGCTGCTTCGACTGATCGGTCGAAGATATACCAACTGTATATCCGCGGTGATTGGGACTGGGTCAAAGCTATGATTGATAGAGTTAAACAATCGGGATACCAAGGACTGTGTATCACTGTAGATTCGGCGGTATATAGCCGGCGTGAGAGACCTTTGATCAGTAGATGGAATGTCGACGCCACCCGAGAGCCCCAAGATCGCAAATGGAGTGCTAATGTTACCTGGGAAACTATTGATCGGATCAAAGAATACTTCGGTGGGCCTTTTATGCTGAAAGGTATTACGACGGCTGAAGACGCTGCTATCGCCGTGGAACATGATGTTGATGTCATTTGGGTGTCTAACCATGGGGGGCGTCAACTAGATCATGGTTTAGGAACCATGGATATACTTCCAGAGGTCATGGCTGCGGTAGGTGATAAGGCTGAAGTAGTAATCGACGGAGGTGTTCTTCGGGGGACTGATGTTATCAAAGCTATAGCTCTGGGGGCCAAAGCTGTTGCCATTGGTAAGTTGCAAGGGTGGGGTTTGGCAGCTGGCGGAAAGGACGGGGTCGTTCGAGTATTAGAAATTCTAGAGGAAGAGATTCGGGTTAGCATGGGTTTGCTCGGAGTTAGTTCACTGGGCCAGCTTAACAAGGCCTTAATATGTCCTGGTGAGTTGACTACTATGCCCCATGAGATGAGTGCATGGGTAAACATGCCTGGAGAGCGCTTACTCTAAGTCAAATCAAGATGGAACATCTAAAATATTATTGTAAGGGTGGTGGAATAATGTTTAAGTTATTAATCGGCACGGAAATCAGTTCATTAAGATCAGCTCTTATATTGTCTCACGTGGGTGGGTTGATGCTGGTATTTATGGGCTCTATGGCGTGGTATGTCAAATTGAATTGTCCTGAGGTGGCTTTGTCGACTCCCGATTTTGTGCCATACATGCTCATAACAGCGGGAGCACTCCGAATATTATTTACCATTGTCGCAGGAAAAGGATACAAGATAGCGTTTTACATCGTAATACTTTTGAGTATCTTAAAATTAATAGAATTGATACCTGCTAATATGGGTAATGATTTTAATCATATATCTGATTTCTTTTATATACCCCTTACAGGTGGTATAGAAATAGCGCTATTATGGTTTGTTTCTAGGAAGAGCACCTGGAATGAGTTAAAAGAATCTGCCTAACGAACTAAAACCCCTATCTATTATTTAGATTCCTGTTTTGTTAGGCTGTTCGGGCTTTTATCTCCCTCCATGCACGGATATAATAGCTTGGTTGTTTGATGGATAGCTAAACAATAACACTTATCAAGGGAAGAGAGGAATTGAAATGCCTTTTAAAGATAATCTGAATACAGGCCCAACTTTAGGCTTTGTAGACTGTAACAATATTCCCATAGCTGGAGGTGTCGGGAGTTCTGCACCGCAAGGCCGCCGAGAGGTAGTTATTAGCGGCAATCGAGTCAAGACAATAGACGTCCACGCCCATTGTATCGTTCCAGAGGCTGCCGAATTGATTGATCACCCTCTAGAGGCGCCTGGGCTTTTATGGTCCAACGTTGGTGACCGTGTAGGTCATATGGATAAAACGGGAGTCGATGTACAGGTTCTTAGTGTTAATCCTTATTGGTACAGGGCCGAACGTGACGCTGTAGCTGAATTAATTCAGGTCCAGAACGAAGCGTTGACTGAATTTTGTGAATCAGAGCAAGGCAGGTTTAGTGCTTTTGCAACTGCTTCATTGCAGTATCCTGACTTGGCCGCAGAACAACTTGAGCATGCAGTTAAAACTCTAGGATTCAGGGGAGTTAGCGTTGGTGGTAGTGTAGCTGGAGAAGATTTGGCCAACCCTAGATTCCACCCATTCTGGGCAAAATGTGAAGAGTTGGGAGTGCTTGTTTTCATGCATCCGCTAGGGGTTCGTGAATTGGAGCCGAGTGGTCGACTATCTGGAAATGGTTTGCTTACGAATACGATCGGGAATCCTCTGGAAACCACTATAGCCTTATCACATTTGATATTTGAAGGAACGCTTGATCGTTTTCCGGGTCTCAAAATTTGTGCCGCGCATGGGGGAGGCTTCTTGCCATCTTATGCGAATCGTTCGGATGCAGTCATTACAACTTTCCCTGATCAGGTTGGCCCGTTTCCAAAGAAGAAGCCGACAGAGTATATACGCGATGGACAACTATATTTTGATTCTATTATGTTTACTAGTGAAGCAATGCGTCATCTTATCGCTGAAGCAGGAATAGATCATGTAGTTCTCGGGACTGACTACCCATTTCCTTGGAATACGGCGCCAGTCGATCATGTGATGGCGATTCCTGATTTAAGTGACGAGGATAGAACTAAAATCCTAGGTTCTACCGCAGCAAAACTTCTTGGATTGGATTCTTAATTGTTAGGCCTCTAGCCAACTTGGGTTGTTTCAGCAGTGGCGGATGAAGTGTTAAACAATTTTGCGTCACATACACGTTAAGAACAGATGTACCCCGTCTTTATGACGGGGTACATTTTAGTTCATACCAACAATGCGGACTCGATGATTCATACCATCCGCGATATACAGGTTTCCGTCATTGTCTATACCACATCCGTGTGGTCTTTCTAGGCCGGCGTGAATAGCATACCCTCCGTCTCCGTCTCCACCACGGTGACCCCCTGCTATAGTTGTGACTATATTAGTATCAAGGGAGATTTGTCTAACAGCGTTGTTTTCTGTGTCAACGACTATCAAATTATTATTTAGGTCGCATCGAAGAGCTTTTGGGGCTCCCCAAGTAGCGCTAACAGCTGGTTCATTGTCGCCCGTGTAACCCATTTCTCCTGTGCCCGCGAACGTTGATATTATTCCGTCAGTATCAACCTTTCTTACTCCATTGCCTTCACGCTCGGCAATATATGTGTTACCACGGTTATCCATACAAACAGCACGGGGCCCCATAAGTGAGGCCTCTGTAGACGGACCGCCATCGCCATCCCGTAGTTTTTGCCCATTACCTGCAAAAGTGCTTATAATCCCAGTCTTAAGGTCAAGCCTTCTGATTCGCTGGTCCTGTATGTCTGCAATCAATAAGCCGCCACTTCGATCAAGAAAGCAGTCGTTTGGCTCTTTCATCTGCGCCTGTGTCCCTGGTCCTCCATCTCCGCTATACCCCGGTACGCCGGTACCTGCGACGGTGGTTATAGTTCCGGAACTGTGATCTACTTTTCTGATAGCGGAGTTATATCTATCCACTATGTATATATCTCCGTTAGTATCTACTGCTAGTGAATATAAATTGTCCATTGTAGCCATAGTTGCAGATCCTCCGTCGCCGGAGTATCCAGATTGGCCTGTCCCTGCTACTGTTGTTATTACCCATGTCGATCTATCTATACGTCTGATAGTGTGATTTCTGCCATCACATATATATAAATTGTTTTCCGTATCAAAAGCGCATCCATAAGCTTCCCCAATCAAGGCATCTGTGGCTAACCCCCCATCCCCATCATAGCCTTCGATACCTGTACCGACTACAGTTTGAATAATTCCTTTATTTATGTGTGTATACATTCTCCCCCGCTGTTCGTGCTAATAAATAATTACTCAGTTAAATATTGTGCTTGTAGTTGGGTTAACTCGTCTATACGGCTAACTTCACGTAATAATTGTGGAGAGGCTTGCTGAATCGGCAGGTCTTCCAAGGTTCCACCGGATTTAATATGGTTTAGGCAATCGTAAATTCCTTTGACAGCTACCGCAAATGCTGGATTTCCCAGCATCAATATACGTAATCCGTTTTCGGCTAAAAAGGGTCGGTCATTTAATAGCTCTGCAGGAGGGCTAAGTGTTGTAAGGGGCAAGTCAGTGGTTTGGTGAATGGCTATTAGCTGTTCTCTAGTTTTAATACCAGTCAGTCTGATGGCTTCTACGCCCGTTTTTGAGTAGTCAGATATTCTGTCTAGGGCTTCTTCCAAAGGACACTGCGCTAATGCTGCGGTTCGGGCAATAATCACTGTTCCAGGATCTCTTTTAGAAGCGGCTGCTGCCGTCAGCTTGCCAACTTGTTCGGCTTTGGAATATAGGCCCGGGTCTGGCCCGTCAAATCTATCAGCTGGTTTGCTGTCTTCTATCTCTATTGCGCTTACGCCTGCAGCTTCAAATTCTCTGACAGTTCGTATAGTGTTGATCGCATTTCCAAAGCCATCTTCTCCATCTAGCATTAGGCTGACATCTGACATTCGAGTTATTCTCCGACAATGATCTACTGCATCCGACATGTTGTACATGACTAAATCGGGCACACCTAGATTTGCCGCTTTACCAACTGACCCAGACAGAAAGCAAACTTCATACTCCAACATTTCTGCGATGCGTGCTGATAATGGGTCGAATATATTGGCAGCCACGGTACAGGTATCTCTTGATAAGATACTACGAAAACGCTCGCGGGCCTTTGACATATCGTTCCTCCGGCAATGTAATCAGATTGATGTATTGTTATTCGTATATGATAATCAGTTGTGATATGTCGTGTCATTAACTATATATATGGGAAAGTCTTTCGTCTTTGGCCCAACACAGGCATAGCTTTATAATTTGTCCATTGAGAGTTCAAGATGAAAATTGCTAACATTATTATAGAAGTAGTTGAGAGGACTATTCCGGACACAGGGCTTGATTCGGACCTAGGACGATTCTCGGGCACTACCGAACAGGGGTTATTGAGAGTTATTACGGATGAAGGCATAGAAGGGAATTGCTTTATTGGTAATTTTCGCCAGGGAGGGCGTGGATTATTCAGATCGATATTAGATGTCATAAAACCAGAGTTAGTTGGACGTGATTCTGCTGACCGTGAATGGCTTTGGAATAGACTTGGTATATTGGCTTCACGCAAAGGAGTAACACCTAACGCGTGGGCTCCTGTGGATGTAGCATTATGGGACATAGCTGGGAAGGCAGCTGGTGTTCCGATATATAAGCTATTGGGATCGTATAAAGAGGAGACCCCGGTGTATGCTACTTACCCTCCTAGGCATGACACACCAGAGGGGTATCTAGAAGAAGCTAAAGAAGTATTAGCGCATGGCTTCACTGCTTACAAGATACATCCGGGAACTATGTCAACAGGAAACGTAGTTAAAGCAGTAACGTTGATCAGACATTTTGTTGGGGATAGCATGAATCTTATGTTGGACCCCAATTGTGGATATAGATTCAGAAAAGCGCTCGCCATAGGTCAAGTTCTGGATGCTAATCAATTTTACTGGTATGAGGACCCTGTTCCACATTACGAATTAGACTCCATTAAAGAACTCGACAATAGGCTTATAGTTCCCCTATGCATGAGTGATCAAAACCCTCAACAGTTCTATAATTCTGCGAATATGATTCGCCACCAATCAGCTAGGATAGTTAGGGGTACTTCTCAAAAGCTAGGGATAACCGGACTTAAGAAATTGTGTTCTATGGCAGAGGGATTTGGTCTTAACTGTGAGATAGGACAGGCGGGTAATCCACTGCTGAATGCAGCTAATTTGCATGTTACCTTGTCAGTATCCAATTGTGACTATTATGAATACTGGATGCCCCAGGAAGCACAACAATTTGGGCTAATGAATGATATTAGCCTGAATAACAGTTGTTGCATAGAAGCTCCGACTTTGCCCGGTCTAGGCTTTTCTATCGATTGGGATTGGATTAAGTCGCATAAAATCGATAGTTTAGGTGCATGACGCTCGTATACGTAAGGATAAGCGTCATAGCGGATTCTCTACGGATTATTCATTTATTAGGCCGAGCTGTTCGATTACATAAGTGCCCATATGCCTATTTTCAGTAAACTCATGAGCGGTATTTTTCACATTGTAACCAATGATAGGTACCAGTTGTTCGTGTTCAGAACCGTGTGATCTTAGGTCGTCCGGCATTTCTACTAACGTTGAATCTCCAAACACGGTATCTTTGTCGGCTGTTACAACAACTTGGCCAATTCTTTCTAATCGGAGGTTATATCTTTCAACAGCATCTGAGGCGGACATTGCTAAATCTACGCCTTTCGTTCTGTTCAACAAATCAATAGATTTGCTGACTGATGATTCGTCGACATATATGAAGTACGCTCCACCTAAATTGGCATGATGTACCACGTATTTATCTTTAATGATAGGCACTGATAAGTTGTTTATGCCGTTCTCCGTCAGAATTTGGCCTAAGTCAATGAGATTAGTTTTTCTAGACATTCCGTGGTCGCCACTGATCATAATGGTCGCTTTAGGAAATCTATTTAATATATCCCCAATATTAGAATCAAGCATTTGTATGTGCCGCTGACCTTCTGAATCTTGAGGGGAAAATTTATGGTGAGCAAAATCTGTAGTTGTGATATAGGCGAAGTCAGGCTTGTTTTTATCTATGGCTAATTCCGCTGCTTTGATGGTCCATCCATTAACTTCCACAGAATAAATAGGTGGTGGATCCCCTATCTCGTCAATTAACCATTGGTCTGGTGTTTCCGAACAGATTACGGTTGTGGCGTCCCTTCCCAATAGCGTTTTCAACTTTGCTTTGGAAGTTGACATAAGTGTTTTAATTCCCTTGTTTTTGCACATGGTGAATATGGTAGGAGAGAGGATGTAGTCATCAGATTCCATGTAGACTTCCTCGTTGGTCTCTTGAATATATCTGTAATTTGAACAGATACCGTGATTGACCGGATACTGGCCAGTCAGAATAGACACGTTATTTACGTTAGTTACTGAAGGCCACATTGACTTTCCGACTGTATAAAAACCCTCATTGATCAATCTGTCCATGTTGGGGGTTTCAATAGAGTCAAAATATTCAGGATCAAAACCGTCGATACAGATCACAATTATTGGACTATATTCTTCCATTTGACACCGCCTATAGTAGACTTGGATTTGGGATAATTTTGGGACAATTTATATGATATTGCAATAGTGAACATTCGATGGGACTATATAGCTCCCTGTAATATAGAATACCCCAACGGATTTGTTTCAGGGCCTGTAACATAAACGAACTATAAGGTGATGTTTTGGTTAATAATCATATATCTCAAACTGATCGTCTGAATGCTTTTTGCAAAGATTCTGATGCGTATCTTGAAGGTTGTTCGGGTGGTCCTCTGTCTGATATGGCTTTTGCTGCCAAGGATATTTTTGATGTTAAAGGATATGTTACAGGAGGTGGCAATCCTGATTGGCAATCAAGCCAAAACGTTTCCGGAGAAACTGCTTGGGCGGTGAAAGTATTGGTTGACGCCGGAGCGACCATGGTCGGAAAAACTCTAACCGATGAGATTACCCGAGGCATATTTGGTGAGAATGCGCATTACGGTACACCGGTCAATTCTAGGGCGTTGGGCAGAGTTCCAGGAGGATCTTCTAGTGGTTCTGCTTCGGCTGTCGCAGGGGGTTTGGTGGATTTTGCTTTGGGGTCCGATACTGGGGGATCTGTTAGGGTTCCTGCGAGTTATTGTGGATTGTATGGACTTAGGCCAACACACGGTAGGATCCCTCTAGATGGAGTCCTCCCGCAGTCGAGTAGTTATGACACGGTTGGTTGGTTTGCACGTGATGTTGAGACTTTTGCGAAAGTTGGCACCGTAATATTGCAAAGTGCAATTCCCAAAACCTTACCCAAAAAGGTTATTATCGCAGAAGATGCGTTTGAACTGCTCAATCGTGCTACGTATGACGTGTTGCAAGAATCAGTGGAAAGGATATCTACTCTCATTGGTGAGCATGCGACTGTGAGACTCTCAGAGACAGGTCTGGGAGCTTGGAGAGATCAACAGGGTACATTGCAAAGTAGAGAGGCGTGGGAGACTGTTAAAGACTGGATAGATGAAGTTAATCCTAGATTTAGCTTTGAAGTAACCGAGCGTTACGTTCTGGCCAAAAATATTTCTGACGATGAAATTGTGTCTGCGCAGAAGTTGAAAGCTCATATATTAGATCGGATGTCACATATATTGGAAAATAACGCCGTGATAGTATTGCCAACTACTATTGGTCCTGCTCCACCTATTGGACAAAAACTGTCAGACAGGACTGAATTACGATTAAAGACAAGTCAGCTGACATGTATTGCAGGGACGACAGGCGGACCACAGATTAGCCTACCTCTAGCAGAGGAAGATGGTTTGCCTGTAGGGATATCCATACTAGGTTCTCCTGGAGATGACGAAATGCTAATCGAAGTAGCCCGACGGATTGCCGGAGAGGCGTGATGTTATTCTCTGATTCATTGAGGTTTTTTAATATCAACGACTCCTTTCGAGAACTAACAAAAATTGGCATGCTCGCATATAAGAAAACTTCTAATTAGGGAAGGTGGAAAGCATGAAATACGATGTCATAGTTATAGGAGCAGGTTCAGCTGGAGGAACTATAGCGTCTCGTTTGTCTGAATCTCCTGATATATCGGTATTATTGTTGGAAGCAGGGCCTGACTATGACGATTTTGATAAGTATCCGGATGATGTTAAATACGGGTATGCGCCAACTGCTTCAGAGATGGGCGCTCCACACAACTGGTCTTTTACTGGTAAAGCGACTGATTCCCAGCCCCCAATTAACATACCAAGAGGCAAGATAGTCGGAGGTACTAGTGCGATAAATGGCCAGGTATTCCTTCGTGGAGTCCCCGAGGATTATGATTCATGGGCTGAATGGGGAAACGATGAATGGAGCTATATTAAAGTGTTGCCGTACTTCCGAAAATTGGAAACCGATACTGATATTATGGATGATTATCATGGAAATGATGGTCCGATACCAGTCAGGCGTCACAAAAAAGAATCGTGGTTGCCTCTTCAACATGCTTTCCAGGAAGCGGCTATACAATCAGGTTTTCCTGAGGTCTATGATCATAATAATCCGGATGCTTGGGGTGTTGGTCCTTTTCCGATGAACAACCCAAATGGTGTTCGCATGAGTACGGCTTTAACATATATAAATCCTAATCGCCATCGTCTTAATCTAACCATACGTAGTAATATTCTTGTCCGAAAGATCATCTTTGAAGGAAATATTGCTACAGGAGTAGAAGTTGAGAGTAGCGGAGATATTTTCGTAGTCGAAGCCAATCAAATAGTACTTTCTGCCGGAGCCATTGGCTCTCCCCATATATTAATGCTGTCTGGGATTGGTCCCTCCCAGCATTTGAATGATCACAATATAAATGTAATAAAAGACATACCGGGGGTTGGCCAGAATTTACGAGATCATCCGCTTGTGGCGATACGAGCCAAGACCAAGGAGGATTTTCCTTTAGATCCGCTTGCTCCCAGAATGCAGACACTTCTTAGGTATACAGCGTCAGGGTCAGATGATCGTAATGATATCCAAATATTCCCGTCGTCGTTCTCTACTCCTTTAGGAGGAGACCCGTTTGCAGAGGAAGGAATACGATTTACTTGCATGTTAGAACTGGCCGAGGGTTCAGGCGAAATCAAATTATCCACAGATGATCCTAGTGTTCAGCCTGAAATTGACTGCCGATACCTTCGCACAGAGAGAGATAGAGAACGATTAAGGGAAGCTATACGTATATCGCTTAAAATTATGGAACATCCATCATTTCAAGATATTATTGATTACGTAATATCTCCTACTGAGGAGGACTTGCGAGACGATGATTCATTAGATGACTGGATGCTTAAGAATGTGTGGATTGGCCAGCATTTGTCTGGCACATGTAAGATGGGCACTGCAGATGATCCCATGTCTGTTGTCGATCAATACGGCAAATTGCGTGGGTTTGAAGGAATACGTGTAGCCGATGCTTCGATTATGCCGGACTGCATAAGGGCTAACACAAATCTAACGACTATCATGATAGGTGAACGTGTTGCTGAATGGCTGCTTCGGGATATATCAACTACCAATTGATATATCCGTGCACTCATTTTTTGAGTGATAACTAGTGTAAGTTCGATCACATGTAGTTACTTGGCCATAAATCCACATTTAAAACCTGTTCGCACCAGCTGGAGACTCCAAGTAATGCACCTTCTTCAAAGGGTAATCCGGCTAATTGTGTACCTAACGGCAACCCATTAGCTGCCAAGCCTGTGGGTATTGTTATAGTGGGTAATCCACTAGATGTCCACGGAGCTTGAAATATCGAATCGCCAGTAGTGTTTAGGTTGTCAGGTGCTGGGCTGGGAGTGGTTGGCATAAGAAGGGCGTCTACGCTACTTAGAATATTCACCATGTCTGAACGAAATTGTCGCCGTAGTCGTTGAGCCTGTAGATAATCTATACCTGAAACCAGCATACCCATCTCGATATTTCCGCGTATCTTGGGTCCGTATTCATCGGCTTTCTCTTTATACCATTCACGGTGGAACGTGGCAGCTTCAACGTTGCTTACGATTCTTTGACACGCGTGGGATGATTTGAAGCTATCAGGCAAAGTAATCTCTTTTATCTCTGCTCCTGCAGCAGCCAGTTTTTCTATTACTTGTTCAGTGTGCATTACTACTTCTGGTGTGGATTGCTCAAAGAAAAAATCCTTGAGCAGTCCTACCACGGGTGCTTGCTGATGTCGGATCATTTGTTCAACGAAATTAGGTACTGGTTCATTGGCAGATCTGGAGTCTAGTGGGTCATATCCTGACATTACTTGTAACATTAACGCTGCATCTTCGACAGACCTAACTAATATGCCGACTGTGTCCAATGACCAGCTTAACGGCACTACACCATGCCGGCTTATCCTAGCATAGGTGGGTTTTAGACCGACTATACCGTTATATGCAGCTGGTCGGCAGGTGGATCCTCCAGTTTGTGATCCTAATGCGGCAGTGCACATTCCGGCGGCCACTGCAACCGAAGACCCGCTACTAGAACCACCGGGTGTGTGGTTCAGATTCCAGGGGTTTAGTGACGGCGATGGATCGCTGGAAGCAAATTCTGTGGTAACAGCTTTGCCTATTATTATTGCCCCTGCTTCTCTTAATTTAACTACCGACGTGGCATCGTAGTCGGGCACAAATTCTGAAAGTATTCTAGAACATGCACTAGTTCGCATACCAGCGGTATAAAATATGTCCTTGAGACCTACAGAAACACCATGAAGAGGTTTGATGTTGCCGTGCTCTTGATCCAATTCCGATTGTTTGGCTTGTCCTAAAACATCTTCTCTATCAACAGTAACCCAGGCTTTTAATTCTGGATCTAACTCATCTATTCTACTAAGCAAGGTTTCTGCTAAATCTACTGGGGAAATATTTTTATTTTGTATTTCGCTGATAGTTTCAGAAATACTTAATCGATAGGTATCTGCCATCATTCACCTCAATGATTCTATTTGTGCGTGTATGTTTGGTGGTTGTTGATGAAATCCGTTATGGTTCTAATGTAGAATCTGGAATATCATGAATGATCGTATCCAAATGTAGTGCGGTTTGAGTTATCTGAGGCTTTATTTTGTTAGTATATGACTCTGGCCAATGTAGATTTGCTATCGCCAACAGATTTTCCAAGAGAGATATTTTTTCATCGTTGGTGTTTCCTTCTGGCATGTATCCTCCTGTAAAATATTGATATAGGTCTATCTAGATGTCCACCCTCCATCTACGACTAGTAAATGGCCATTGGTAGCGCTAGCTGACGGGCTAGCGAGGTACACAGCTGCTCCAACTAGTTCCTCTGCGTTCATACGTCTTCCTAAAGGCATATTCTCTGATAAATCCCGGGCTAATTCTTCTTGTGTCCTCGTATCGGCTTGTAATAATCCAGGAGTTTCAGTTGGCCCTGGGCCAATCGCGTTAACAGTTATGCCATGTTGAATCCATTCTAGAGCCAACACCTGTGTAAGACTGGCTACACCACCTTTACTGGAACAGTAAGCAGCTCTGTTTTTTGCCCCTACTAATGAAAATTGGGATGCAATGTTTATGATCCTCCCGAATCTCTGCGGGATCATATGCTTGGCTGCAGCCTGAGCACAGAAGAAAGTTCCTTTTAGATTAGTAGACATGACGGCATCCCAATTTTCTTCAGTGACATCTAATGCAGCCTGGCGCTGACGTATGCCTGCATTATTCACGAGAATATCTAGCCGTCCAAAATCTTTAACTATGGTGTTTATAGCTTCCTGTATTTGGGCAACGTCCTGAACATCAAGGGCATAACTCGCACTGCGTTGTCCCATGTCTTGTATATTGCTCTCTACTGACTGCGCTCCATTTAAATGTTCTTCAAGGTCTGAAATGGCTACATCGGCACCAGCTTTAGCCAACCCAATAGCCAGAGTTTTGCCGATACCTCTTGCAGAACCCGTAACAAGGGCTACTTTGCCCTCTAAACTCAGCCCTGTATAATTCATATCTGCATCCCATGTAATTAAAGATTTTTGATTTCTTCTTTATTCCACTGGATCTAGTGATCGTGCTCCAAGTTCTCTGTCTAGAAGTAGTAATGCGTCTCCTTGACCACTGATTAGTTTTAACTGTTCCACTAAGTCGTTTGCAGTTTTTTCTTCTTCTATTTGCTCGGTGATAAACCACTGCAGATGTATTTGGGTTGCTACGTCATTTTCTGTGACAGCAACTTCGTATAACTTGTTTATCAAGGAACTTACATGTCTCTCGTGTTCCAGTGTCTTTTGCATAACGTCTTGTATCGACTCAAATTCTATCGTTGGTTGACCGATTGGATGTAGAATCGCTCTTCCGTCTCTATCATTGATGAAATCAAATATTTTCATTCCGTGAGCATATTCTTCTTGACTTTGTATGCGCAGCCAGTGGGCAAAGCCAGGTAAGTTAATAGATTCACAATATGATGACATAGAGAGATACAGGTATGAAGAGTAGAGTTCTTGGTTTGTGTGTTCATTGAGGGCATCCTGCATTTTTTGAGTAATTGCCATATTTGCACCTGCTGTAACATTATATTTGTATAATTTAGTTTGTTGGCTTGTGGGCATTATATGTGCATGTTACAGGTCTATGCTAGCTGTATTGTGATGATTAATTGTCAATTGGATCTTTTTGGATAATCTAAGTGTTAGCGGAGGAGATTATGGAAGTAGACATGCGGTCTTGCCCTGATTGCAACGCAAAAGTCGCCGATATAGAAACTAGAAACTGCCCTGTGTGTAGCAGTTCTCTTGAGGATGAATCAACCGCTACAGAGCAATATGACACAGAACTAACAGAAAACCCCAGCAAACTTACTGATGAAGATCTAGGTTATACCGACCAGGCGTGGTTGAGAGGAGGGCGATATGACATTGACCCTCCTAAGGACGAAGCTTGATTTGCATCGAGCAATGTCAGGCACTTATTTCGGGCTGTATTTCTCGCCTTCTTCTTTCGATATACGACCCGAAGCCATTAACCACATACGAGAGATCTCTGGCCCCATAAACTTGAAATGGCGTCTAAGTTCTTGCTGTAGTGATGGATATGCATTCCCTGGTATAACATCATAGAACCATTTGCAAAAGCTGCCATATTCAGCTTGTATTTTCTGAATGGTACAGGCATTTTGAATGACTGCGGCAATCTTTGCTTTATTCCTGATGATGTCTTGGTTTTCACTAAGCCTTTTTATGTCCTCTATGACCATAAGAGATACTTTGTCGATGTTCCAATTGTAGAAAGCTTTTCGGAAGCCATCACGTTTGAGCAGTATCATTTTCCATGTTAATCCTGCTTGAAATACCTGCAAGCTCATCACTTCAAATAGGCTATCATCGTTATCTTGGCGGTGTCCCCAGATGTTATTTCTATACCAATCTTCGATAGCTTTAACCGTTGTTATATCGTGACTATTTTCGTGTGCCATAATGTTCCGACTCTATTTATGAGAAACCTATAGACGAGTATAATGCCGGAAGCTACAGGAGTCATTAAACCTGAAGATTTGAGGTATATATTTTGCCAGTAAAATTGGATTGGTTAGGTGTTTCGACTTTCAGGGTCATTGTAGACGATATGGTCATTTTCTTGGACGCTTATATCAACAGAGTCCCGTCGGCGCCTAGTGTGGGTTTGAAAGTTGAAGATGTTAGGGCAGCTGACTATGTTTTGGTGGGACATTCGCATTTTGACCACCTCTGGGGAGCTGAAACTATTGCTCGAAACACAGGCGCAAAGATTATTGGTTCCCATGAGACCGTTAGATTGATGGAGCTTGAAGAAGTATCTGGTAGCCAGTTGATGGCTGTTTCTGGTGGGGAAACGATAAAATTGTCAGACTCAGTTTCAGTAAAGGTTTATCCTAGCCAGCATTCGTGTATTTGGAGTTCTTCAGGTAGTTCGAAAGAGGCATGTTTTGGGGATCAAGGCGTTATGCATCATGAGCGGCAAATGCGTTTACAAGAACGCGCGAACCAAAGAGCGTCATCTACTGATCATGGCATGGCAGATGTGATGCGCCATAGAAGTGCTTGCATGCAGTTTCCAAGGGCCGAAGGTGGAGCATACGCATATCTGATTGAGACGCCTGACGGGAGTATCCTATGGAAAGATACATCTGGGCATTGGACAGGAATATTAAGAGATATACGACCTGATGTTGGCATATTAGCCGCGTCTGGTAGAGGGAATATTGACGGTGAGCCAATACAGGGTTCTTTAGCACAATTTGTATCAAGGGAAGTGGAATTACTGAAACCGGGGAAGGTTGTATTATGTCATCATGATGACTGGTGTCCACCAGTGACTAGTCCAACAGACGTCGGGCCTATCCGTCAGGAACTAGAACGACATCATCCGCGGGTATCACTGATAGAAATGGGATATCTGGAAGGATATCCTATCTTGGGTTAGTGAGATTTCGTAAGCACTTATTCTGGAAACCAGCGCCTGGTAAGATTGGCTACTGCTACTAGTGAGAGCATAACTGGTACTTCTACTAGTACGCCTACCACTGTAGCTAAGGCAGCTCCCGAATTAAGACCAAACAAACTAATAGCTACAGCAACTGCTAGTTCAAAAAAGTTTGAAGTTCCTATTAGTGCGGCGGGCGCCGCTGTAGAAAATGGAACTCTCCACAGATATCCTGCCACGTATGCAATACCAAAAATGCCATAACTTTGAATCAATAACGGCACTGCGATCAGTGCGATGACTAGAGGATTGTCTATAATGGTCTGTGCTTGGAAGCCAAATAACAATATTATTGTAGCTAGGAGACCCATTATGGAGAAGGGCTTAATCTTGGATGTAAAGGAAGTTATACTCTGTGTATTGTCTGCTGCATCTAACCTTCTTCTTGTGATATATCCTGCACTGAGTGGTATCACTACATATAAGACTACCGAAATCAGTAACGTTTCCCACGGTACTACTATATTGGTGACGCCCAGTAATAGGGCGGCGATAGGAGCGAATGCGAATATCATGATAATGTCATTTATTGAGACTTGAACAAGAGTGTAGTTTGCGTCACCTTTAACCATCTGGCTCCAAACGAATACCATGGCGGTACATGGAGCAACGCCCAGTAAGATCATACCTGCGATGTATTCCTTGCCTGTTTGTGGATCTACCAGACCAGAAAATATATATTCGAAAAATAGAATTCCTAATGCTGCCATCGTGAAGGGTTTTATTATCCAATTGGCGACGAGGGTAATACATAAGCCTTTTGGCCTTTTTCCAACGTTTTTTATGGAAGTGAAATCTACGTTCACCATCATGGGGTATATCATCACCCATATGAATATCGCTACGATGAAGTTAACACCTGCGTATTCAATAACTGCGATCGTCTCAAATATATGAGGTCCAACTATTCCCAACCCAACACCTGATGCTATACACAGGCCGACCCATATAGAGAGATATTTTTCAAATAAAGCCATTTTAGATGTTCCCTTGTCGTTTATAGAGAATTTGTTACATGTGTTGATATGATTAATATCTTAAAACAAAACTGGTGAATTATTAGCATCTACAATAACCAATCATGATTTAAATTGTTAGAATGCACATGTAGAATGAATATATTTTCACTGGAGTTATGGTAGAAATTATGGCGACTTTAAGAGACAGAATAGGGTATGACGCAGGAACAACAGATCTTGAAGGGGCGATTGAAACAGCTGGAATACATGGTATTCGTTATTTAAATTTCAATGCCGATATAGGTCCTAATCACTTAGATTTATGGGACGATAAAAGGATCGAAAATATAAAGGCTCAGGCAGTTTCAAAGAAAATAGAGCTTTGTCTTCATACGGCTTCATCTGTAAATGTTGCAGAGTTTTCCCCGTTAGTTAGCAGTGCGGTTGATGAATATCTAAAGGCAAATATAGATTTGTCTGCAAGACTGGACGGGTATGGGGTAGTAGTTCACGCAGGCTACCATTTCAATACGGAAGTGATCGCACGTAGGGATGCCGCGGTGGAAAGATTGAAGAGATCTGTAGAATATGCGGAGCAAAAAAATCAGATATTACTATTGGAAAATCTTAATTTTGAACCTAATGATGCTGAAGTACACTACATGGCACATACAATTGAGGAGACCTCGTTTTATTTAAATGCGATTGAATCGCCAAACTTGGTTTGGTCATTTACCGTAAATCACGCTAATCTGGTGCCTGAAGGTATTGAAGGTTTTTTTAGTCATTTCGGGGTGGATAGGATTTGGGAGGTACGGCTAGCGGATAATTTGGGAGACAAAGAAATACACATGAATCCTGGAGAAGGCAATATAGATTTTGAATCTGTATTTAGAATGATAGAATCTGCCGGATATTCAAAATTCTATTCTATGAACTTTGGGTCTGTACCTGATCGGATAGCAGCTAGGGATATATTTGCCACCTATGAGGTATGAGTAAGTATAAATTTTGTATCCAATGTGGGTCTGTCGTAACGGAGTTTAGTACTCGGTTTTGTAATGATTGTTTGGGCCCAATTGCTAGGTTGAAGCGTCGTTCTGATCGGAGTGCGTTCGGTTGGTCCGTATTCGCAATCTTAACTTTGGTTTTTGTGATATTGTGTCAGTATCTGTAAAAATTCTGCTATTCAATAATCTCAAAATTACCTAAGTGTTTATCAGATATGCTAATACCTAGGCCGCTCACTGATTCTTCCAGTTGCAAATATCCGTCAATGGCATCCGGATCCCCCTCAAATATGTAGTAGAAAAGTTCGTTTCCGATCTCTACATCATAAACCGGGAAATATTCTGATATTGGGCAATTTGTGTTGGACATAGTCATGTGGTAATTGTGCATTTGCCCTGCGTGTGGAATAACTGGCACTTGATAAGCTTCTGCTAGAGCGTTAATTTTCTGTGCGGCGGTTATTCCTCCCACCCTGTTCGTGTCGTATTGAATGATACTGACTGCTTGCATATCTAGTAATTGCCGAAATCCGAATAGTGAGTATTCGTGTTCTCCTCCTGAAATTGGAATAGGGCCGCGATTTAGCTCTGCATACCCATGCATATCATCAGCTATTACGGGTTCTTCTAACCAGCGAGGCTCAAACTTCTCCAATTTGGGTATTATTCTACGAGAATAATCTATGTTCCAGCCCATATATGCTTCGAGCATAAGATCAACATCGTAGCCAATAACTTCTCGTATAGCCTCTATTCGTTTAATGTTCTCTCGCATGCCGTGCATCCCATCTTTGGGTCCAAAACCAAATCTGGTTTTATACCCTTGATAGTTGTTCTTTTTGGCCTCTTCTGCTTCGGATTGCATGTCAGGTATACTTCTCGAATATAATTTAGAGTAGTAGACTGGGATTTTTTCTTTGGTTCTTCCACCTAGTAATTTGAATACTGGTTTGTTTACTAATTTACCCATTAAATCCCAAATTGCTATATCAACAGCACTAATGGCAGTCATGCCTATACCTTTTCGACCCCAAGCTAGTGTTTTCCGATACATTTTTTCCCATATGTATGAATAATCAAAAGGGTCCTCCCCGATAATGAGTGGAGTGTAATAACGATCTATTGCTTCCTTTACTAACGGTGGAGCCAAGGCAGCATTACCTATACCAATTTCGCCGCTATCGGCTTCAACTTCACATGTTAACCATTGGTGAAAGCGGAAACTCTGCATAGCGTCCCCTCTGTCCCATAATACATCTCCGGCGTTAGTGCAGAAATTAGGTTGTGGTGGCACGGTAGGTCCAGTCCAGTTCCAGACCTTTGTACGAACTGATTTTATGTTGGCCATCTAGTCTTCTCCTCATTACTTTGGAACCATACCTGTTATTTTCTTGTGCAAGCTTTGCTGCGTATCCATTGGTTAGTTGATAAATAAAGGTTAACATAAATATCTACTTAACTATTAATAGGATGTTAGCGATGGGACTGTTTGATATTAGATCTAAACTGGCAGGATTCGGATTAGTATCTGTGGTGATCAGCACCCTGCATTTTTTTGAGGATGCTGCGCTTGTTATATTGGGAAGGTACACAACGATAAATATATGGATAGCAATACTAGCTGGAGTAGTTTTCAGTATATGTGTTGCGGGGATTTTTAAATTGCCATTCATAAAACGAATGATGTAATTGAATAATTACGCTTCTGGAGCGATATTTTGTGGGCTAAAGATATTTTTTAGATAGCCGGTTGAGGAGTATATGATGCCAAAATCTTATGCAATAGCACATGTAACTTTCACTAATAGAGATGCATTTATGTCTGACTACGCTTCAAAAGTTGGAGATACGGTGGCCATGTATGGTGGTCGATACCTGGTGCGCGCTGGTGAGGTGTCTTATTCGGAAGGTGAGTACTTAGGTGACATTTCTGTTGTTATAGAATTTCCCAACCGAGAATCAGCTCATGCTTGGCACGACAGTGATGAATATAGGGGCATAGTGTCTGCACGTTATCAAAATAGTGTAACTAATTTCATCATCATTGATGGAGTGCTGGACGTTTCATAAATTTAGACAGTACCGTAATAGGACCAACGCGTAAGAAGGTATGTACATAGTTAGTTATTGACATTATAAGTGGTTGGTGACATGGTTAGTCCGTTCCCAAATCTAAATAACATCTATCTGCAATAAGGGGTGAGATATTATGCCTTGGTTGAAAATGGTAGATCCAAGTACAGTGAGTGGGTACGTTAAAGAGGTTTTTGACGGTTTTGTCCAGCGTCGGGGCAAAGTCCCGAGTTTGTCTCAAGTCTTGGCTAACCGCCCTGAAGTCCTTCGTGGTAGAGAGACTTTAAGGAATGCTGTTAGTGATGGTGCAACAACCCTCGGTCTGCGCCGAGAGGAAATGCTAAATTATTTTGGATCTATGATGGGGCAATGTACTGGTTGAGTATTGAACCACGGAGCGTTGCTCCGTAAACAGTCGAACGACGATCAGGAATTAGTATTAGAGATAGGCAGGGACTATGCTTCTTCTCGACTAGAAGAGCAAGATAAAGTTATGTTAGCGTTTGCGGAGAAGCTTACGTTTAGTCACACAGAGATGGACAAAAATGATATTGAGTCCTTGCGGTCAGTCGGGTTTAGTGATGAAAATATTTTGGACATCATAGCATCAGTTGCTTACAGGAATTTCAGTAATCGTTTGAACATAGCAATAGGTTTGGATGAAGATGTTACTGAAGGAGATCAGGACTTGCTCAATATAGCCAAATCCGGTCATTCGATGAGTTTGGCGTAAAGGACGCGGAGTACTGTGGTATGAGGAGGGGCCCCCGACTTCGGGGGCCCCTCCTCATAAGTGTAGGTAAACAAGAATGAACATTGAAGATAATGGATTGTACTAATGGTCCGATCATTACCTAGGATTCACTATGCCTGGATAATCATTGCCCTATCAATCCTCCTATATCTTAGCGGAGGGTCGATTACTAATGCTTTTGGAGTTGTAATATTACCACTTCAAGCAGAAATGGGATGGAGTCAAGGATCTATCACATTGGCTTATGGCATAGCAATGCTGTTAAGTGCTGTTGTATCGCCGTATTTAGGTATGGCAACTGATAGGTATGGCAGTAGAACAGTTTTGTTTGTCGCTGTAATCTGCTTTTTTATCGGGACTGCCCTGTCTGCCATGGCATCAGAAGTTTGGCACATTTATATTTCCTATGGGATTTTTCTAGGGATAACCCAAAGTTGTTTGAATGTAACTTTAATCACAACAGCAACATATTGGTTTAGAGAAAAGCTGGGTCTTGGTATTGGTTTGCTTCAGTTTGCCCAAGGTATTGGTCCTGCGGGAACCACAATGTTGATCGGCTTATTGTTAGCTGTGTTCGATTGGAGATTTGCATTTTGGACTTTATGCATTGGCTGTACGTTGGCAATGAGCACCATGGTCATATTCGTGAGAACCAGGCCATCCGATGTAGGAAAGGAACCATATGGTGGGTCGAATAATACTATGGCAACCATGCCATTCTCTAAGGAAATCAGTAAGCTGAGAGACAAAGTTCGTGCGGCCTCTATACAGTCAACATCTTCATTTTGGAAGTTGGTCATAGTTCATTACTTCGGGTGTTTGTCACACGCGATAGTGATTGTTTACATTATTCCCATTGCAGTTTTAGCGGGTGTGGAGCCGGTGGCTGCTGCGGGAGTATTAAGTACTTTAGCATTGGTTAGTGGTTTTACTAGATTTTTGACTCCCGTTATCGCCGAGAAGTGGGGCGCTAAAGAGACAATGGCCGTCATGTATGTACTCCAGGGTATTCCAATTTTAATGTTATTCTGGAGTCAAGACGTTTGGGCATTTTATGCTTTTGCCGTTTTGTTTGGCATAGGTTATGGCGGAGAAGGTTCTGCATTTCCAATAATTAACAGGAGATATTTCGGAGAAGGTTCATTGGGTCGATCTTTCGGGTGGCAATTGTGTGGCGCGCAGATCGGTATGGCCACCGGTGGATGGATAGGTGGAATACTATTTACTATCTTTGGAAATTACATTATCACTATAGGTATCTCGGTTGGAGCAAGCCTACTGGGAGCTGTTGTGATAATGACTATGGATAATACGGACCGAGTGCTCATAGAAGAATGGGAACTTAACTTGCCTCAGCACGCACGGTCAGAAGCGTACCTTTCGGGTGTGTCCTAGGCGTTATATCTAAACTCCCCAATGTAATGCAACAGGTGAATGTTGCTCTGCTAGACTCAATAGTCCTTTACGTATCTCGGCCGACAATGGAGGAACAGGATGTCTACAGACATCAGTTTTGATCACTCGTCCTTCTTTCATAATTGCTTTAGCAGCTCTGAACCCGCATTGTTTATTTTCGTAATTTATTAAAGGTAGTATTTTATTGTATCTGTTTGCGGCTTCATCGCGATCTCCTGACAAATACGATGACACTATCGGCTTGATCAGATCGGGAATCATAGATGATGGCATGTTGCCGCTTGCCCCAGCATCAAGGTCTGCGATTAACGTTATTGCTTCTTCTCCGTCAAAAGGTCCTTTTATGAACTTTCCTCCGCGCTCAATCAGTTGCCGTAATTTAGATGCGGCTTGTGGAGATTCTATCTTGAAACAGCTGACTTGATCGAGTTCCGTAGCCATCTTTAGTAATAAATCCACCGGTAGATCAATCCCAGATATTGGCGCATCTTGTACCATTATTGGTATTCCTACCTTTGACACTTCGGCAAATTGTTGAAATATTTGGTCAGGAGAGCCCCTTAGAGAGGATCCGTGATAAGGCGGCATCATCATCACCATTTCAGCTCCCAGAGATTGGGCTTCTTTTGCACGCCTTACTGTTATATCGGTCGAAAAGTGGCTTATGGTAACGATAGTAGGTATGCGCCCGTCAATGTGACGTAGGCATAGTTCAGTAAGAATTTTACGCTCTTCATCTGATAACAGAAATTGTTCGGAGTAATTAGCTAGTATGCAAACTCCGTCCACTTTCTGGTCAACGATGCAATCCATAACTCTCTTCATATCGTCGAGATCAATCAATCCCGATTCAGTAAATGGGGTTGGAGCTACCGGCCAAACGCCTTCATATTGTGACATATATAACCTATAGTAGTTCTGATATTCTTCATAAAACCCTGCAAGGGGAACTATATCATTAAGCATGCGAGTGTGCTATTGCGGTATCATTAAAAATACAAAAAGGCATCCATCCTGATTTTCGGGTACATACTGGTCTACAAGGAATATATGAACAATAGTAAAAAAATATCAATATTTATTGCAGTTTTGGTGGTGTGGATAGCGAGCCTTTATATCGCTGCCCAGTTAGGTATATCTCAAGCCCTCGAAAAAGTTGAGAAGGATCAAATAATTGCAGAAACTCGCAAGTCTCTAGCGGTATGTGAAGATGCGTTGAAACGCAGGACGGGTTACGAGGCCGGATTTATGAAAGGTGAATTCTTAAGGACCTCGGAAATGGTAGCTTGGGTGGCACAAAGTCTTGAAGAGGCAAAAAAGGATATAGAAAAATATTGTTGAATGTTCCATCATAAGTACTCGGGTACATATTCCGGCGATTGGTATGGGAAGAGAGGTATACAAGCATGAGAGCAATGGTTCTAAAAAATTTCAATGAACCACTAGTAGAAGAATCAGTACCGGACCCAATATTCGATGAAGACGAAATAATAATCAAAGTACAAGCTAACGGTCTCTGCGCTACAGACTTGAAAATCCAGACAGGAACGGTTCCAACAGTGTCCTTACCGCACGTTCAAGGACACGAAGTCTCGGGCGAAGTAGTATCTGTTGGGTCCAAAGTGCCGCATTTATCCTTTGGCGATCGAGTGACCGTATACCCAACCAGAAACTGTGGCTTTTGTAACTATTGTCGACTAGGTTTGGAAAATTATTGTTCTGATGCTCCACGGACTGGTTTTGAGGTGGATGGTGGATTTAGCGAATACATGAAAGTTCTAGGGCGTAACGCAGTCAAGATATCGACTGATGTCCCGGCGGAGTTGGCAGCGATAATACCTGATGCTATGGCAACGGCATACCACTCCTTAGTGCAGAAAGCGAAAACACAGGTTGGCGAAACTGTAGCTGTTATAGGATTAGGTGGATTAGGTATTCATACTGTACAACTCGCGTCTGTCATGGGAGCTCGGGTTATAGCTATTGATGTAATTCCTGAAAAAATTGCTGCCGCTCAAAATTATGGAGCTGACGAAGTGATTGATGCTTCTAATGAGGACACTATAACCCGTGTAATGGAATTGACGGGAGGCTTGGGAGCTGATGTAGTTGTAGAAGGTGTGGGCGGCGAAGTAGTTCCTAGAGTGTTACATGATTGCTTCAAGATACTGAGACTAGGGGGGAGATTGGTGGTAATGGGTTACGCGTATGGTAAAGACCTGACTATCGATACAGCAGATCTGATATATGGGCAATGGAACGTCATAGGTACTCGAGCATCGACCCTTCAAGATGTAGTTGAGACAGTAAAACTAGTAGAACAAGGTCTATTGAATCCGGTAGTATCCAAAACCTTCAATCTAGCGAATGTAAATGAGGCTTTGCAAATGTTGAAAGATTCTCCCCCTGTGGGGAGAATAGTCCTAACGCCTTTCTAGCTTGCCGCTTATAAATTTTATTATCCAGACAGGAGAATGCTCTAAATGCAAACTTTAACTCTCAGTACTGCGGTTGGTAATTATGGTCATACGCGGCCTCTTAAAGATGGATCAATAGTTTCATCCAGTTTTAAGTTAGACCATAAAGAAATTACCCCCGTGATTAGTATATTTCGCCGGATGGTTAGGGGACTAGAATTTGATGTTTCGGAAATGGCCCTTTCCACGTATTTGTGCGCAAAGGCACATGGCAAACCGTTTACGGGCATACCCGTGTTTCTTACTCGTAGTTTTTACCATTCAGGTCTGTTATATAACCGGAAGTCTGGTATTAAATCAGTTTCAGATCTATGTGGCAGACGTATCGGCGTTCGAGGATATACAGTCACTCCTGGAGTATGGACTAGAGCGATTTTGGAGACTGTATATGGAGTTGATTTGGATTCTGTGATATGGGTTTTGTCAGGAGATGAGCATGTAGCAGAGTATATTCCACCTCACAATGTGATAAGTTCTTCGAATAGTAATCTTATGGATATGCTAATTTCAGGAGAAATTGATGTGGCTATAGGTGCCGGAAAGTCGGATTCTCCTGATATACAACCTCTGTTTCATGATCCTGAGCAATACGATAGGGGATGGTTTGAGGACACAGGATTGTATCCAATAAGCCATATGTTAGTAATAAGGGATGAAATCTTGCAATCCAATCCCGAGATCGCAGGGCAGTTGTTTGATTTATTCTCGAAAGCGAAGGACGACTATCTTTATTTTTTGAATAAGGGAGACGGATTGAGTTCTCAAGACCATGAAATGCTAAATTTTAAAGATATTGTTGGAGGGGATCCTATTTGTTATGGGATTGAAAGCTCTCGAGATACGTTAGAAGCCTTTATAGAATTTAACGTTAGACAAGGAGTGATATCTGAACCAGTTTCGGTAGATAGTCTGTTTGCGAAGTAGACTAAGTGTCGAATGAAATTCAATCAGACTGGCTCAAATGTAGGGCAGTATAGCTAATGTCTTGTAAGTATTCGATAATGATTGGGACTATTTTGGGAATGACGAGCGTGATAATGGGAGCTTTTGGCGCGCATTATCTCGAATCCGTCTTGGATTCTTATGCTATCAATATCTTTGAAACAGGAGCGAGGTTTCAAATGTACCACTCTCTGCTGTTGATACTAATTGGATTGGTACAGCATAGTTGGCATTCGCGCTTGTTGATTCTTGCTACCATTTTTATCTCGGTAGGCATCCTAATATTTTCTGGCAGCTTGTATATTATTGCATTGTCTGGAATTAGTATTATCGGGGCAATCACGCCCGTTGGTGGAGTTAGTTTGATAATTGGCTGGGCGCTATTGGTTTTGTCATCCGCTCTCGTCATAAAGCGTAAGTCAATTGAAATACGAGATTCATAATAAGAGGGGATATTCATGTTAATAGTAGATTCACAGGTGCACATTTGGTCTCAGGGTCTGCCGGGTAATAAGGCGCATAGGCAAATCACGTCTTATTCTGTAGATGATTTGTTGTCTGAAATGGATGAAGGAGGAGTTAATGCGGCTGTGATACATCCCCCAGCTTGGGATCCGAACTCTAACAGTATTGCTATAGATGCTGCCGCACGATTTCCTTCGAGACTTTCTATACTTGGTAATTTTCCTCTTGATCAGGAGAGCAGTAAAGATCTAGTTGATAGCTGGAATAATCAGACAGGAATGCT
>CEOQ01106509.1_pt1 | contig 25662 bp, 25 predicted proteins | sample 361351 | NCBI WGS metagenome assembly CEOQ01 (sample SAMEA2619907, study PRJEB7988) | marine metagenome | biome: marine biome (ENVO:00000447); feature: deep chlorophyll maximum layer (ENVO:xxxxxxxx); material: "saline water (ENVO:00002010), including plankton (ENVO:xxxxxxxx)" | depth 60 m | reverse complement strand
AGAATGTTTGGTAATTTTAAAGATGTATATAATAGAGGCTTTTAAGGAGAGTATAATGAAACTAACAGATATACTAAATGAAATTAGACCTGAAGATAACCGAGTAGGTTTAAAAGTAGAGTGGGCGCACCCAGGCTTAGGCTCTAAATTTTCACAACCTACATTAGATATAAAAGGAAACAAAATTCAATTTAATCTTGGAATAGGAGCTAATTCAGATGCATCTGGTGCGATAGTATTAGATTTTAAACCTAAAGGAAAAAAGAATTTAGAGTTATATAATAATAACATACCTGATGTAGTTAAGGAAATAGAGAAGTGGGTAACAAAGAAAACAAAACTACCTGCATCGCAATCGCAGTGGAGTGACCCAAAGAATACAGTCAGAATTATAGTTAACGCAAACTCAATACTTAAAAAACTAAAATAATGATTAAGTTAAAAGAATTAATAAAAGAAGATTGTGGATGTGGTTGTGGTGGATGTGAAACCAAACTAAATGAATCTTTGCAATTACCAAATGGAAATAAAATTCAAATGGGTAGAATATTTACTGGTCAAGGAAAGGCATTTGTAAAAATAAAGGAAGAAACATTTGAAGAGGCTAAAAGTTTTAAACCTGAAAAAAGAAGAAAATTAAAAAATGGTGAAGTTGAGGTAATGAAGGGTAGAGGAAATAAACAAAAGTGGTTTTATTTAAAGAACAAAAATGATGTTCATAAACTAATAAGACTTGGTAGAAATTATGGTTTCCCTACTGGAATTACAAATAATAATTCAAAAATTGATAAAAGTTTTATCAATAGGTTAAGTATAAAGGAGTAGATAATGCCAAAATATACTAAAGATATGTGGTCACAATGGAAAGATTATAGAGTTGGTGAAGTTAATGATGAATTAACACAACTATTAGAAATTTTTGAAAAAAAGGGAATTACTGAATTCACTACATATGGGCCAGGATATTCAAATCCAGAAGCTAAAAAATTCGTAGAACAGGATGTTAAACAAATGGGTAAACACATTAATAAAGCATCACAACAATCTATTAAAATTATGTTAGATGGTGTAAAGAGTGGTAAGTATGATGCAATGGATTTAATTCGTGGTATTAAACAAGGTAAAGCAGTAGATACAAGTGTTGGTGTTAGAGAGATGTTAAATGTTTTGTGGAGTAAAGTAGAAAAAAGATTTAGAAAATATCTTGGTGGTAAAAAACGAAGTTAATGATATTTATATATGAATTAGGAGATTCAAAATGGCTAAAAATATAAAGTTAAAGAAAATAATAAAAGAAAACTTTTCACTTGTAGGTGGAGTTGTTGGTATGCCAGCAATTAATAGAGACCAACCATCACTATCAGGAATAGTTGAAGATATGTATGGTTCTTCAGATAAAGTTTCTGCAAACGAAATAGTAGAAGCAATGAGTGATTTCGGAAGTTTCAGTAAAGTTCTTCAAAAAGAAGAAAATATGAAACAAATTGCTGAAAGATTATCAGATATTGCAAACAAAGCAAAATCATACACTTTAAGTGAAACTGAAGATTGGTTTGATAAAGTTACAGTCAATCGTAATATGAAAGAACTTACTAATTTATCTAAACAATTTGGAAAAATTGCACAAGAATCTAATTCTTTACAACAAAGATTAGGTGGATTATATGAAGATATGGGACATGTTCTTGGTAGATATTTCGAATTAGAGGGTGGTGATGAAGACCATCATTGGGATGACCAACATGATGATAAAGTAAAGGCTGGATTAGAAGGTGATGATGTTCCTGAACCAGAAGAATCAGTAAAAGGTGCTAAAATTCAAGAAGGTGATTATGAAGCGTTTTTTCAAAAAGCTTTAGCAAAGTTTGGTGTTAGTTCACCAGATGAACTTGATGATGCAAAGAAAAAAGAACTTTTTAATTATGTAGATGCAAACTATAAAGCAGATAAAGAAACTGATTAAAGTGATAAAGTTAAAAAAAATAATTAAAGAATCTCATGTATGGGAAAGAAACTTTGGAGAACCACTTCCAGTTTTAGATTGGAATGGTAAAGCTAAAAAAGAAAAAGTTGAGGAAGCAAAAGTTTGTGAAACTTGTGGACACCCAATTGAGAAAAAGAGTAACAAGTAGAGGTTAATTTGATAAAAGTAGATGTCCGAAAAGGACAAAGCGTTGAACACGCACTCAAAATATTCAAGAAAAAAGTAAAACAAAGTGGTTTAATGTTGGAATTAAGAGAACGCTCTTACTACACAAAACCATCAGTTTTGAAGAGAGAGAAGAAGGGAAAGGCTATTTTGAGGAATAAATACAAAGTTTTAAAAGAAAAAGAACAGAATAACTAAAAAAATACACACTTAGTGTTCGTTTTTTCTAAGTTTTATATATTTATATAAAATGAAATACACTATCGGGCTTTCCGCCAATCATATAGTGTAACCGAAGAATAATTAATTCTAATTATAGTTCCTAATAACTATACTGAAATCCAATTATGGAGAATAAAATGGATGATTTACTAAAAGAAGCTATCGCTGATGCTAAAGCTGTTCGTGAAACTGCTCTGGCAAACGCAAAGGTAGCTCTTGAGGAAGCATTCACACCGCGTTTAAAATCTATGTTATCTAAAAAGATTCAACATGAAATGGAAGATGCTGAAGAAGATGGTTCAGAAGAACCAGTAGCTGAAGAAGATGCACTTGAAGATGAAGCAGACCAAGTGGTTCCTGCTGAAGAAGAAGGTGGACCTGACCATGTTGAAGAGCAAGAAGATGCCGAAGAAGATGATTCAGTTGAAGAACAAGAAGATGCCGAAGAAGATGATTCAGTTGAAGAACAGGAAGATGCTGAAGAAGATGATTCGGTTGAGGAACAAGAAGATGCTGAAGAAGATGATGCAATTGCACCAGAAGAAGAAGATGAACTTGACCTCGAAGCAATTCTTGCTGAGTTAGAAGCAGATGAAGACGATGCAGTAGAAGAAGAATACGATGAGCAAGAAGTTGGTGATGGTGAGGAAGAAGTTCCTGCTGAAGACCAACCTGATGCAAATAGCGTATCTGAAAACGATGTATCTTCTGATATCGGTAAAGCTGATAACAAAGTTAACAATGATGCAAATGACTCTTCAAAAACAGGTGCTCAAGGTCCTGAAGGTGAAGGAAGTGATTCCGCCGCTGGTAAGGAAAATTCTGATGACGAAGTCGTAGATGATTTGAAAGAATCTTCAGATGATTCAATGGCTCCACCAGCTGAAGATGCTGATGTAGATGTTGAAGATGACATCGATTTAGAAGAAGTTCTTAAAGCACTTTCTGAAGAAGATGCAGAAGAGGAAGACGCAGTTGAAGAAACAGCTAAACTCAAGAAAGAAATAAAAGAGCATAGAGATGTTGTAAAATATCTTCGTGCTAAACTTAATGAAGTTAATTTATTGAATGCGAAACTATTGTTCTCGAACAAACTTTTCCGTGCATTTGGTTTAACAAATGAACAGAAAATGAAAGTAGTTGAAACTTTTGATAGAGCTCACAACCTAAGAGAAATCAAGTTGGTTTATTCCACACTTGCTGAATCTTTCCAAGGTCGTAAAGCTGTAGTAAAAGAATCAAAAGGCTCAAGTTCGAAAGCAGTTGCTTCTACTAAACCAAGTAAGAAAGTAATTTCTGAAGGTTCAGATATAAAAGCTCGTTTTCAAAAGTTAGCTAATATACTTTAATTTAAAACAATTTAACTTATTTGGAGACTATAATGAGTAAAAATAACGGAACAATCGAACACTTGATGGAAGATTATAATCCACGTCAATTGCTCGACCAAACTCGTGGTTTAGTCAAGAAATGGGAACCAACAGGCCTTTTAGAAGGCATGGATAAAGAACATGAAGTCAATGGAATGGCAGTTCTTCTTGAAAACCAAGCACGTCAATTAATTGATGAGGCTTCAAGAACTGGAACATCTGCAAACTCAGAAGAGTGGTCAGGTGTTGCACTTCCATTAGTTCGTAGAATCTTTGGTGAATTAGCTGCACAAGAATTTGTGTCAGTTCAACCAATGAATCTACCTTCTGGTCTTATTTTCTATCTTGATTTCAAATACGGAACAGCCCAAACAGGTAATCACACAGAAAATTCTGATGTTCATGGTAACACTTCAGGTTCTGGTGATGCATCTGGTGGTTTATACGGAGCTGGTAAATTCGGATACTCAATCAATGACCAAACTTCTGATGCACTAACTATTGGTGCAGCAGTTGCTGACAATGCGTTCACAACTGCATCAGTATCTTGGGCAAATGTTGATTGGGAACCAGATTTATCAAGTTCAGTAGCAACTGGTCACATGGCTGATAACGGTCTTGTAAAAATAACTGTCGACGGAACTAACGATTTAGCTAACCACGACCCAGAAGGCATTCGTGCTTTCTCTATTAGTGGTTCAGGTATTGATGCGTTCTATCCAGCATATACTACAAGAGATGATTCATCTACAGATATATCATTTATTTGTTTGAAATCACAAGCTGCAGTACCAACAGGTATTGTTGTGAAATATCACAAAGAAGCTGCTAACAATTACACTCGTGGTGATTTTGAAGCAACTTCAACCCAGATTGACGCAAACCCAGAAACAGATATCGACATTCCTGAATTAGATATTGCGTTGAAATCTATTCCAATTATAGCAAAAACTCGTAAATTGAAAGCTGTTTGGACTCCTGAGCTAGCTCAAGACCTTAACGCTTATCATAGTGTTGATGCTGAAGCGGAATTAACTGCACTTTTAAGTGAGTACATTTCAATGGAAATCGATTTAGAAATTCTTGATATGTTGTTTGTTAACGCAATCGCTAAGACCGAATATTGGTCAGCAAGAGTAGGATATGAATATGATTCATTAACTTCACTCTTCTCACAATCAAGTGGCGAATCTAACGCTTACACTAAAGGAACTTGGTTCCAAACTCTTGGTAACAAGATACAATCAGTTTCTAACGCAATCCATCAGAAAACTCTTCGTGGTGGTGCTAACTTCTTGGTGGTTTCACCAGAAACAGCAACCATTATCGAAAGTATTCCTGGATATGCTGCAGATACTGCGGGTGAAGCAACAGAGAAACAATTCGCAATGGGTGTACAAAAGGTTGGGGCACTTAATAACAGATACACTGTCTATAAGAACCCATACATGCAAGATAACAACATCTTAGTTGGTTTCAGAGGAAGTAACTTCCTTGAAACAGGTGCTGTTTACGCTCCTTATGTACCATTAATCATGACACCACTTGTTTACGACCCTAAGAACTTTACACCGCGTAAAGGAGTAATGACTCGTTACGCTAAGAAGATGGTTAGACCTGAATTCTATGGTAAAGTTGTCGTAGCAGATGTAAACTATGTATAATAGTTGACATTTATGTCATAGTGGTGTTTTTTAATACCACATTCTTGAAAAGGGGATATCATTTTTGGTATCCCTTTTTCGTGCTTGTGATATTTATTATTGATATAATTCGCGAATTAGTTAGTTTTTTTAGGAGAAAAATATGGCTCAAGAACCAATCTGGCCAGGTAGTGGTTCAGCAGTTAGTGGAAATACACCATTTGGATTTTATGATGATGATTCAGTATTCCAAACAGATGCACCAAAGTTTGCAACATGGTGTGCAAAACGATTAGGTTATCCAATAACGGCTGTAGAATTACAAGATACACAATTTTATACTTGTTTTGAAGAAAGTATTACAGAATATTCTGCTCAAGTTAACCAATTTAATATTAAAGATAACCTTTTAAGTCTTAAAGGACAATCAACAAGTTCTAATTTAACACATAAAAGGTTATCTCATACTATGGGTGAACAGATTTTTATCTCAGAAACTTATGGAAGTGAGGCAGGTGTAGGTGGACAAACGGAAGTTTATAGAAATAAAATCACACTTGTAAGTGGTTCACAAGATTATGATTTAAATTCATTGGTAGCAGATATTAGTGGAAGTGGTGCTATTGAAGTAAAACGAGTTCATTATGAAGCAGACCCTGCAATTACAAGATATTTTGACCCATATGCTGGAACAGGACAACAAACAAATAATATGTTGGATGCATTTGGATTTGGTGGTTCATCACCAGCAATTTCATTCATGTTACAACCAGTTTATGCTGATTTACTTAGAGTTCAGGCAATTGAATTCAATGACCAATTCAGAAAATCCGCATATTCGTTTGAATTAAGAAATAATAAATTAAGAATTTATCCAACTTGGACGGATACAAGTACAGGTTCATTATGGATTGAGTGGAGTAAAGTAAGTGATAGAGATAATGCATTGAGAACACGATATAGTGGTTCTGCAGATACAATATCAGATATTTCAAATGCTCCATTTGATAATATGCAATATACAAGTATTAATCATGTTGGTAAACAATGGATTAGGAAATATGGATTAGCATTATCAAAAGAGTTATTAGGTATGGTTCGTAGTAAATATGGAACTATTCCTATTCCAAATGCAGATGTTAGTTTAGATGGTGATACTTTAAGAGCAGAAGCAACTGCTGAAAAAGAAATATTAGTAGAACAATTACGAGAAATGTTAGAACAAACAAGTAATAAATCTCTATTAGAAGCCGACAGAGAAGCATCTGAACACTTACAAGAGAAGTTAAAGAAAGTTCCTTACCCAATTTATGTAGGATAGAATTATGGCAAGTAGATTTTGGCCAACAAGAGATACCAATTTAGCAAAACGATTCAATGATGAACTTGTAGGAAATCTTGCAGATGGAAAAGATGGAATCATTGGACACGATGTAATATTATATAGAGTTTCAACATATGATACTGAAACTAATATGTATGGTGAATCTGGTGGTGGAAAAGTATATCAAGCAGGAGTTAAATTATCTTGTATTATTGAAGCAGGAGATTTTGATTGGGAAACAAATGAATTTGGTCCTGATTCAAGACAAGAAGTTCAGTTTCATTTCCAACGAGATATGTTGATTGATGTTGATTTCAGACCAGATATTGGTGATATTGTGAGTTGGAACTTAGGTTATTTTGAAATTATATCAACAAATGAAAACCAATTAGTAGCTGGTGATTATAATAAAAATTGGACTATTAGTTGTTCAGGAACCTTAACACGAATTAATTCTCTTAATATTGAGAAAACGAGGGCATTTTAGTGGCGAGAAGTAAACCATTATCAAGGAAAGCAAGAAGAGATTTAAATTCCATCGCAATGAGGGAAGATTTTAATCGTGCAAATCAGTTAAGAAGAGATAAAGATAAACAAAAAAATATTTCTAATACTCTTATGGATATGGATAGTGCGATTATGTATTATTTCAATGAGGTAATTAAACCGACCGTTGTAGAAAATAAAGAAACGGTCAAGGTTCCAGTTATGTATGCCTCTCCAGAAAGATGGTTTACAATCCAAAAACAAGGTTTCATGAGAGATAAACGACAACAAATAATTACACCAGTAATTGTTTTTCGTAGAACTGGTCTTGAAAGAAATGAAAATATGCCAATGGATAAGTTGGATGCAAATAAACCAAATAATTTTCAAACATTTCAACAAAAATATTCTCAAAGTAATCGTTATGATAAATTTTCAAGAACAATAGGTGCAACACCAAATAAAGAATTATATAATGTAGTTGTTCCAGACCATATGATATTGAATTATGAGTTTACAATTTGGACAACATACATTGAACAAATGAATAAGATAGTTGAACGAGTAAACTATACTGATGGTGCATATTGGGGTGAACCTGGTAAGATGAGATTCAGAAGTAGAATTGAATCCTTTACTGATGCAAGTGAAATGGATGCGGCAGAAAGAATTGTAAAAACTAACTTTAGTGTACAATTAATGGGTTATATTATTCCTGAAGAGTTTAATAATATGATAACCACCCAGAAACAACTTACACCAAAAAGAATTATCATCAATATGGATGTTGAAAAAGATGCAGAAGATTTTGTAGATGCAGGAGAAGGTGGTGGAGTATCAGTACAAATGCCAACCCCAGATGTATTTTCAATATCAGTATCAAATCCATTAATATTCAATGCAGGTACAGGTGTTACATTAAGTAATGATGGTGCATCTTTTGATGGTTCACAAAGAGTTGAACAAACAATATCAATCGGACAAGATGTTGCAACAACAGCAAATGTAACATTTAATCAAATGAGTGCAAGTGCACTTGTGTTTGGTAATCCAACTACATTTACTTATCAAGGTATTAGTGGTAGTGTTGCAATAACAGGTTCAGTAACTACTACTGGAGATATGACCGTTCAAGGAAATCAAACTATTCAAGGAACACTAACTGCAAAAGAATTCCATTCAACTCTTGTAAGTTCATCTATTATATTTCAAAGTGGTTCAACTAAGTTTGGTGATACCATTGATGATACACATCAATTTACTGGTTCACTTGACATAAGTGGTTCATTGAATGTTGGTGGGTTTGAAGTTACTGAAGTATCAAATGATGCAACGATGGCAGATGAAAGTGCAACAGCAATCGTAACTGAATACGCAGTTGCGAATTATACATCTACGAATGTTGCAGATGAACATACATATCTTAGAAAACAATTTCACAAATTAACTTCAAATATTTTAAGTAGTTCAACTGCTAGTTTCAGTGCAGTTACAGCATCCGCACCAACTGGTTTGACAGGAACTACTAAAAATGATTTTATATTTTTTGTTAACGGACAATACATGGAACACGATGCACTTAACATTGAACAAAGTGGTAGTTCCTTCTTATTAAAAGTAGATACATCTTCTATTGGATATGATTTAGAAAGTGATGATGAGATATTGAGTATTGGTAAGTTTAATTCATAGGAGTTTATCGTGCCAATTTTAAAATTTAAAAACCCATTAGTAATCGAAAGTGGAGCTGGAGTTACACAATCATTTAGTGGTGAATTAGATGGTAATGTAAAACAAGTAAATACGATTAGTATTGGACAGGAAGTAGAACTTGATTCCAATGTAACTTTCAATGAAGTAACAGGTTCTACTAAATTTATCATTGGAACACCAACAAATAATTTAGTATTATCCCACCAATCCATATCTGGTTCAAGTGTTAAATTTTATGATGGTACTTTAACCATTAGAGATAACCATGACCATTCAGGTTCATTGACCGTTTTAGGTAATGTTAGTTATGGTAAACTTGAAACTGAACTAACACAATCATCACTTGTATATGAAACTGGTTCACATAAGTTTGGTGATGATAGTGGAGATTCACATTTGTTTACTGGAAGTGTTGATATAACTGGTTCATTAGGATTATTAGGACAAGGATTTAATGAAATTAGTAATGATTCTGCATTCTCGGATGAAAATTCTGAGGCAGTTGTTACTGAACAGGCAGTTGTAGGATTTTTTAGTCCTACATTTGAAACTGCTGATTGGATAAGAAAGAAATATGCTCATACAGGTAGTTTTGTAAACTCAACTACAGCAAGTTTTAACGCAATAACATCTTCAGTAGCAAGTGGAAGTACTACTTTAACTGCAACAAGTAAAGAAGATTTTATGTTTTTTATAAATGGTATGGTAATGGAAAATGATGCTGTAACAATACAACAAAGTGGTTCAATAATGAACTTATTTATTAACTCAACTTCATTAGGATATAATATTGATAATGATGATAGTATTGTTGGATGGGGAAAATTTAATTCATAAAAAATAGGTAATCCCACATTGGTTTTACCATAAGGTGATATTTATTAGTATGAGAAAAAGGCATTGGAAAAATAGAAAAAACAGAAAGTGTCCAGATTGTAGTAGAATGTTAACTTATACGAGAAAGGATAGTTTCGATAGAGCAGTTGGTAACAATAGTGTTTGTAAATCGTGTGCACAGGCAGATAGAAAACTTACATTGAAAACAATTGAGAAAATGAAACAACCAAAATCTACACAACATAGGAAAAAGATTTCGAAATCAATTAAAAATTGGTGGGTTGAGAGAAAAGAACAAGAGATAGAATATGGCTTTATTAGACAGCAAACAATTAAATCCTAAGTTTACAGGTTCATTTACCCTTTCAGGTTCAGAACAATCCTTTATTGGTAGTTCTAATTTTACAGGTAGTGTTGGAGTAAGTGGGGATGTTACTGCCACATCATATAGTGGTGTTTTTGTTGGTGCGTTAAGTAGTTCAGCTCAAATATCTGATGATATTAGTGGTTCATTTAGTGTAGCAAGTGCGAGTTTCTCTTCAAGAGTAACATTAACTGAGGCAACTGCAAGTTCATTAGTAACTGCAAGTGGTAGTTTTTCTACAAGGTTAACCACTGCAGAAACTGAATTAGAAAATACTTTAATCTCAAGTTCAGTTCAAATAGCAAGTGATATTACAGGTTCATGGACACCATCAAGTGCATCTTTCTCTACAAGAATTACAACCGCAGAAAGTGAATTAGAAAACACATTAATCTCAAGTTCAGTTCAGATAGCAAGTGATGTTACTGGTTCATGGACACCATCAAGTGCATCCTTTTCTTCAAGAACAACAACACTTGAGGGAAGTGGTGGAATACAAGGAGTAGGTACTTCTAATTCACCAACATTTGCTGGATTAACCGCAACAGGAGATATCACTACAACTGGTGATGTAATTGCTGAAAATTATATTGTTAGTTCTTCGGTTACTTATTTAACACAAAGTTTTTCAAGTGGTAGTACAATATTTGGTGATAGTATAGATGATACGCATCACTTCACAGGAAGTTCAAATTTTTCTGGTTCAATAACTGCAACAAGTCCAGAAACAGGTTCAACCACTATAATTGCAACTAATATGCAAAATGGATACCCAACATCTAATTTTTGGGGAGAAAATTTAGAGGGAAGTTATTTTAATAACTTTGATAATACAACTCATGTGAGTGAAATTTTAAGATTTATGTCGGGAGTATTAAGTTCATCATTAGATGTTGCTGATGCCTCACCAAACGAAAAAACTTGGGCAAGTTTAACTACAAGTGAAAATAATAAAGGTAGTACTGATAGTGTGGATGGATATTTACCACAAAGTTATGATAGTTCAAATGCAACTATGAAATACTTGGTAACTAAGAATTGGATATCAGAGGGTGCACCAGCATTTAATTCAATTTCAGTATATCACGATAATGGACCAACTTACTATGTAGATTTTGATTCAGTAGTAAATGATGCTAATTTAGTAACGGTCAGTTCATCAGCAGATGCTCAATTATTTGGATTAGGTGGATTAACAAGTGGAACTGCAACTCAATTTGATACAAGAATATGTGCAACACAATCATTTAGTGATACAGGAAGTATTACAACACCAACAACTGCATCAAATACCTTTACAACTCAATCACAATTTGATGTATCAATGACATCATTTGGAACTTCAAATGGTGTATCATTAGCAAAAATTAATACAACACAACCAGCAGTTATTCCAGCAGCATATCAAGATGGAAAGTTTGTAAATTTTGGTGGACAAAATATGAGTGGTTCTTTAACAAGAAGATTTAGTGGTTCATTACATGATGCATTTAATGATTTTACAAGTGTATCTGCAAGTGGATATTATAGTATTCAATCAAAAGTTGGAATAGCAACAGGTTCAGGTAATTATTCATATAAAAATGGAACTACTCAAACACACTTTTTTGCACCAGTTGACCAAATAGAAACTGATATTGGTAGTAATACATTAGGAATTACAAATGTAACACAAAGTTATTTAAGTGCAACATCAAGAAGTTTAAGTGGGGCACCTTATTTGGTAGGTGCAACTTATCATTTAAGTGCATCAGTTCATGGATTGTTTGACCCATTATATGCAGCATCATCCACATTAGTAGATGATAGTATAGGTTCGGTAGGTGTTGGTTCAGTAGGTGGTTCTGGTGTAGATGGATTAAGTACAAGTGGTGGAACAATACAAACTTCAAATGCAGTATTTACTAATTCAGGTTCATCACCAACACTTAGAGGAACAAGTGTAGTTCCAACAAGAACGGATATTTATAAACACAATGCAACTTATACATTAAGTGGAACTACAGGTGAGAATGTAAATCAAAGTGGTGTAAGTGATTCAACATTTACGGTCGGAGTAAGGGCAAGAAATAGAGCAAGTTCTCGTTCCACATTAGCAACTTACACATATTTTTATCATACAGGTAGTTCATTTGGACAACCTGCAGATAGTGGTTCGATGGCAGTCTATCAGAGAACACAAGGATATGATGGTGGTAGTTTGGCTGGAACAAGTGAGGCATTTACTGGAGAAGATTTTAGAATAGTATTAGATAATAATGTAGTAGGATTTAATGGAACTGGTTGGACAACAACTTTCGCATTAAATCAATTAGGTAACTATGATTTACAAGTTAAACCAGGATTTTTAGTAGACCCAGGTGGAACATATGGATATTGGTATCCAACAAATCATGGAACAGGAACTTACAAATATTATATAAGAAGGTTCCAAACAAGTGGAACAAAAACAAGTATGACACTTGATATTGGAAAAACATTAGTTAATTGGAATGCATCAACAGACAATAGTGCGGCAGTTGGATTAATATTTAAATCCGCGGCAAGTGGTAGTGGTGCAAATAGTGTTCAAAGTGTTTGTAGAATATATGACCCAAGTGCATTAACAGATAACTTAATAGAAAGTAATGTAAGTGCAGATAATTTTAAAAATCCATTCACATCAGATATAAATCTATATGGAAATACAGGTGGAAGTAAGAGTAGCACCGAATATACTATTCCAATTAGAAATGCTGATGGAATGTATTTAGATGATAGTGATAATGAAGTGTATGTTATTGTGAGGTATAGAGGTACTTTCACACCAGTAACATCAATAAGTTTAGGATTTAGTTAGATATGGGATTAATTGATTCAGGTTCAAAATCGAATAGATTACTCGCGAGTAGAAGATTTACGAGTACAGATTTAAATACTTCACAAGAAGCATTTACTGAAGTATTAGATTTACAATCGTCCGAAATCTATACTCAAGGTACATCAATTACTTCAAGTGGATTACCATATAGTGGTAGTGCACATAGTGGTAATTACCATACTGTCAAGGGTGATAATATATCGAAATTTTGGTATAGATTTAGATTAACTAAATCAAATGTTGATTCCGATGTTTGGTTTTTCATATCACCAACTGGAAGTGCAACGGGTGTAACACCGCAGTTGATTCAAGATGGACAACAAACTAATTTTATATCACCAAAATATTCAGTCGTATCACTAGCTAACGCAACCGCAGAAGATAATCCTCCTGGATATGGAATTAAAGTATTTAAATCTACTTCTACAGATAGTGCTTCTCTTGATAGTGGTGATGTAGTATCAGCAAATGATTATCAGTTTGATTATAAAACTGGTGTATTACAATTTAATGATAATAAACCGAGTTCAAGTGATATAATTTACATGACCGCATATCAATATGTTGGTAAAACACTTGAAACAGGATTAAAAGTTGATGGAGATATTGAAGTTACAGGAAATGTTAGTGGAAGTGGAACAACTTCTACAGGTTCATTTGCATATATTCATGGTTCAGGAAACTTATATGTAGCTGGTGAGGGTGAATTTGGTGGTTCATTAACCTTTGGTGGTGATGCAATTACTATTACATCAGATTATAGTTCAAGTTTAATTCCTGCAAATAGTGATGAGTTTCATTTAGGTAGTGAAGGAAAGAAATGGGATACATTATTTTTAAGTGGTTCAGTATCTGCAAGTGGAGGTCCACATTGGTTAGATTCTGATTCCACTATAAACATTGATGCAGGAACACAAATTTCTATTGGAACAGCAAATAGTGGTGTTCCAATTTCTATAGGACATTCTACATCAGAAGTTACCATTAATGACAATTTGACTGTTACTGGTAATCTTGATGTTGTGGGTTCATTAACAACAATTGAATCTTCAAATGTAAGAGTTGCAGATAGATTTTTACAACTTGCTAGTGGTTCAACAAGTGGTGATGGTGGTATAATTGTAACTACAGGAGCAAATGGTGTTGGAACGGCACTTGGATATGATGATAGTGCTTCAAGATGGGCTTTAACAAAAGAAGATGATACTGCAGAAGATGCAACATCAATAACACCAAGACAATATGTAGTAAGTGTTAGTGGTTCAGCAACAGACCCAAGTGGAAATCCAAGTGATTTCGGTTCAGCTGCTGGTGATAGAATTGGAATGATACATATTAATACTTCTACGGGAGACATTTTTATATTTTCGTAACGATTATTTGAAAAGTTAATAATTATCTATAGTAGATAAATAACTTATTGGCCTTGTTTGGCAACAAGGAAGTGGGCTTGAAAAAGTAACCAACCATAAGGAGATAAAATAGATGCCGAATTGGAAAAAAGTAGTAGTTTCGGGTTCAAATGCCGAACTAAATTCAGTAACAGCTAGTTATTTCAAGGGTGATGGTTCAGCTTTAACAAATTTAGCTGGTTCACCGATTGAAAATTACTATAGTGCAAGTGATAATAGAGTTATCACATCACTTAATAGTAGTACAGTCCATTCAGAACAAAATTTAATCTTTAATGGTAGTCAATTACAGATAACAGGTTCTTTAGATTCAAGTGGTAAATTACAAGAAGAAGGTGTGGCAGTAACCGATACTGCATTAGCATTTAGTATAGTGTTTGGAGGCTAATATATGGCAAATACATTTAAAAACGCAGCAACAGGTTCAAGTACAGATATTGTTCCTTTATATACATGTCCAAGTTCAACAACTGCAGTGGTTCACGCAGTATATGTTAGTAATGTGGATGGAACAAATGATGCAACTATTAATTTAAGCGTTAGTGGAAGTTCCACTTTTAACGATAGGAAATATTTATTAAAGACAGTTAATGTTCCCGCAGATTCAACTGTCATTGTAGAAAAACCAATTAATTTGGCAGCGGGGGATAAATTAGAAACTCAAGCATCAAGTGATGATGACCTTGATGTATTCGCAAGTATATTGGAGATTACCTAATGGGTGATTTTTCAACAATAGGAAGAATTGGTAAAACTATTCTTCCCGATGGGGCGGAAGTAACAGGTTCATTTAAAGTTGGACAACCAGGTGAATCTAATTTTCATATTGAAAATATAGATTTCTTTACTTTATTGGAAGATGCAGTAGTAACAGGAGAGGTTGGAAATACTTTTGAAAGTTTTGAGTTTGTTAGAGATAGTAATAACGAAATAGTGTTATCAAGTTAGGAATAAAAAATGGCAAAACAACATAGTGCATTATCAGGAAATGAATTACATAATCCGAAAGGTATAGGTTCAGAATCTACAGGTTCATTATTAATTTTATCACAATCTTTAAGTGTAATATCAGCAAGTGGACACATAGTTCCATCAGCAGATAACACTTATAGTTTAGGTTCATCCACACAAAGATTTAAAGATGCAAGTTTTTCAGGAAATATAGGTAATGTAAGTGGTTCAACAATAAGTGGTTCAGCATTACATATTGAAGGTGATGGTAAGGTTACAGGTGATTTTACAATTGGTGGAGATATTACAATTGGAGATGCTGATAGTGATTCAATAAGTATTAACGCAGATTTAACTTCTAATTTAATACCAAATGCAGATAACACATATGATTTAGGTAGTTCAGCAAAACAATGGAAAGATATTTATGTAAATGGAACAGGTTATATTGATACATTTGATGCTGTAACTTCTACAGGAATAGTTAGTGGTTCAGCAGTTTACGGAACCACATTAGGTCAAAATAGAGTAGATGGTTTAAAAACAATTACTATTGAAAGTAATTCAGTAGTTAACCAAGATTTAAGTTCAGATGCAATAGTTGAATTTGCTTCAGTTAGTGCCTCTGCAAATATACAAGCAGTAGGATATGTAAGTGCATCTTCATTAAAAGTTCAAGGAGCAGCAGATTTAGATTCCTTAACATTAGATACTGAACTTGCAGTTGGAGAGGGTGGAACAGGTGCCTCAAGTTTAACAGATGGTGGTGTTCTACTTGGAAGTGGAACAGGTGCGATTACTGCAATGTCAGTTCTTTCAGATGGAGAAATGATAGTTGGTGATGGAAGCACAGACCCAGTCGCAGAGAGTGGGGCAACACTTAGAACTTCAATTGGTGTTGGAACAGGTGATAATGTTACCTTTACTAATATAACAGGAGCCCAAATTAGTGGTAGTGGAGATGCATTCTTTGGTCAGTATGGAGTAAATTATGTAAGTGCTTCAGTAGGTAATATACAAGCAACAGGCTATGTAAGTGGTTCAGATATAAAAGGTGTAAGTGGAGATTTAGGTTCACTTAGTGTAGGAAATATTACTTCGACTGGAACCATAACAGGTTCAGCAGTTTATGGAACAACCATTGGACAAAACAGAGCAGATGGTGTAAAAACTATTACAATCGAAGCAAACTCTACAGTCAATCAAGATTTAACAACTGATGCTTCACCAACATTTGCAGGAACTACAAATGGTAATGTTCAAGTAGGTGTTACTGGTGATAATGAAATAGATACATCAGCTGGAAACCTTACTATAGATAGTTCAGGTGGAACAACTACTATTGATGATATATTATCAGTAGCTGGTGCAGCAACTTTTGATGGAACAATCACTGCTGGTGGAGCTATATCAACTGCTGGAATACTTAGTGGTAGTTCAGATGTGTTCTTCGGACAATATGGTGTAAGTTATATAAGTGCATCAAATGGTAGTTTACAAGCAACAAACTACATTAGTGGTTCGGATATTAAAGGTGTGAGTGGTGATTTAGGTTCACTTAGTGTTGGTAATGTAACATCAACAGGAACAATTACTGGTTCAGCAGTTTATGGTACTACTATAGGACAGAATAGAAACGATGGAGTGAAAACTCTTACGATAGAAGCAAATTCTATTGTTAACCAAGATTTAACAAGTGATGCAAATGTAGCATTTAATAATGTAACATCTACTGGAACCATTAGTGGTTCAGCAGTTTATGGTACAACAATCGGACAGAATAGAACTGATGGATTGAAAACTCTTACTATTGAAAGTAATTCAGTAGTTAACCAAGATTTAAGTTCAGATGCTTCACCTACTTTTGGTGGATTAACTTCTACAGGAAATGTGTTTGTTCAAGGTGATATAACAGCAGAAAATATTATTGTAAGTTCTTCAGTAACTCACACAACTCAAAGTTTCTCAAGTGGTTCAACCATATTTGGTGATACTATTGATGATACACATAGATTTACAGGTTCAGTATTTTTCGGAACGGGTTCACTTCAATCAGTTGAACATATTACAGGTAGTGGAGTAATTAGTGGTTCGGCAGTTTATGGAACTACGATTGGACAAAATAGAGTTGATGGTGTAAAGACAATAACCATTGAATCAAACTCAACAATTAACCAAGATGTTACTACAGATGCAAATGTAACATTTAACAATGTAACATCAACAGGGACCGTTAGTGGTTCGGCAGTTTATGGAACTACGATAGGTCAGAATAGAAATGATGGTTTAAAAACTATTACAATTGAGGCCAACTCTATTGTTAACCAAGATTTAAGTTCAGATGCAGAACCTACTTTCGCGGGAACAACCGCAGGTAATATTAAAGTTGGAGTAACAGGTGATAATGAATTAGATACTTCAAGTGGTAATTTAACAATAGATTCCGCGGGTGGAACGATAACAATAGATGATATTTTATCAGTTGCAGGAGCAGCAACCTTTGATAGTACAGTACTATCGACTGGAAACCTATCAACCGCAGGTATATTGAGTGGTAGTTCGGATGCTTTCTTTGGACAATATGGAGTTTCCTATGTAAGTGCATCTGCTGGAAGTATTCAAGCAACCAATTATGTAAGTGGTTCAGAAATAAAGGCACCTACAGGAACCTTTGGAACAATAGGAGCATTTACAGCAGGTGGGGCAATTGATTTTGATAATCAAAATATGACAAATGTTGATATTGATTCAGGAACAATCACAGGAATCACAGATTTAGCAGTAGCAGATGGTGGAACAGGAGCTTCAAGTTTAACTGATGGTGGTATATTATTAGGAAGTGGTACAGATGCAATTACAGCAATGGCAGCACTTGGTGATGGAGAGATGATTGTTGGAGATGGTTCAACAGACCCGGTAGCTGAAAGTGGAGCAACATTAAGAACATCTATCGGAGTTGGAACAGGAGATTCACCACAATTTACAGATTTAACATTGACTGGTGGAGATATTACTCTAACTAACGCAGCAACTGATATAGATTTGAAAGATAATACTACATCAGCATTAACATTTGATGCAGGAGCAGGTGGAACATCAGTATTATCTATTCACACTAATAATTCAGCAGAATCAGTTGAGGTTCAAGGTGTATTAAAAACATCAGGTATATTAAGTGGTAGTTCAGATGCATTCTTTGGTCAGTATGGTGTAAGTTATGTAAGTGCATCAGCTGGTAGTATTCAGGCAACTAATTATCTTAGTGGTTCAGATTTAAAACTTGGAAATGCACTTCCAGTAGAACAAGGTGGAACAGGTTTAAGAACTATAACTAATGGTGGAATTATGTTGGGAAGTGGAACTGGTAATGTAACACCAATAACACTTGGTAACAATGAAATTCTTGTTGGTGATGGTTCAGGTGACCCAAATGCAGAAAGTGGTAATACAGCAAGAACAAGTTTAGGTTTAGGAACTGGTGATTCACCAACATTTACAGGGTTAACATTAAGTGGTGATATTGAAGTTCAAGGTGGAGATATTAATTTAACTAATGGTGAAACCGATATAGATGTAACAGATAATTCAGATTCTGCACTTTCATTTGATGCAAGTGGACAGGCTGGTATATTGGTAATTGATTCTACTGATAATTCTGAGGGTATAAGAGTAACAAGTCTTAAATCATCAGGAATAATTAGTGGTAGTGGTGAAGCATACTTTGGACAATATGGAGTTTCATATGTAAGTGCATCAGCTGGTAGTTTACAGGCAACAAACTACATTAGTGGTTCGACTGTTAAGGCTGGTGGTGATATAATTGCATATAACTCTTCAGATAGAAGATTAAAAGATAATCTTGAAGTAATTCAAGGTTCATTGGATAAAGTTGGTAAGTTAGCAGGGTATGAATTTGATTGGAATGATAATCAAGATAACTATAAAGGTCATGATTATGGTGTAGTTGCACAAGAGGTTCAAGAAATCTTCCCTGAATTAGTATCTGAAAGAGATGGTGGATACTTAGGTGTTAAGTATGAAAAACTTGTTCCAGTATTGATTGAATCAATTAAAGAACTAAAAGAAAGAGTTGAAGAAATAGAAAAAAATTGTGATTGTTTGAATAAATAGATTATATTTATTATAAACAACTTATAAGGAGTTATAAATGGCTAAATCAGAAACTATAAAATTTACTGAAGATGAAGTGAAATCTTTACAAGAATTAAGTACAGATTATCAACAAGTTTTTAGTGATATAGGAAAAAATAGAATAAATAAACTGAGATTACAAAAAGAAATCGAAAACCAAGAACAAATTGAGTTAGAATTGGAGACAAGATTTACAGCACTTCAAGAAACTGAACAAAAATTGGTTAAAGAGTTAAACGATAAGTATGGTCCAGGTGAATTAAACCCAACAACGGGTGAATTTACACCAAATAGTTAATTTTTTTCCTTAGCTTTGTATCGTTTGAGATTTTAATCTTATATTTATAAACACTAAGATATCAATATCTTTTCATTAATTTTTAAGGAGAATAACAATGGCAGAAAGAATTGTAAGTCCAGGTGTATTTACTCGTGAAAAGGATTTATCTTTTTTACCACAAGGTATTTCAGAAATAGGGGCAGCAATAATTGGACCGACCGTTAAAGGGCCGGCCTTTGTTCCTACTCAAGTTAATTCATTTTCTGAATTTGAAAATGTCTTTGGTGGATTAGATACTCGTTTTTATGTGCCTTACACCGTCCAAGAATATATCAAGAACGCTCCATCGGTAACGATTGTGAGAGTTTTAGGTATTGGGGGATATCAAAATGATGTAATTCGATTAACACTTTCAGGTTCAACTAAGAGTGTTGGAGATAGAGTTGCGGCAGTATTGAAACCTTCTCGAAGTGATGTTAATTTGGCTCTATCAGGACCAACAAGTGCATCATTAGCAGCTGGAGCAGATTGGGACTCAGCTACTTTGACAGTAGGTGGAAGTTCAAAAACAATTTCATTTAATACTGGTTCAGATAATTTTATCGAGAAAGTATTTGGTACAGACCCACAAACAACTAACACTAATGTTTATGTTTACAAAAGTTTTAAAGACTACGCATCTTCAAATAGTTTTGATGCAAATGTAAGTATGAGTATAGCAAGTGGAAGTGGTGAAGATTTTACACACGATTACAACCAAGCAACCACACCATATATTGTTTCACAATTATTAGGTGGTGGTAGAAAGAATCTATTCAAAGTTAATACTCGTTCACATGGAACGGAAGTTAACAAAGATTTTAAAATAGCAATCAGAGATTTAACAGCAGCTGGTAAAGTTCCAGGTAGTGATTATGGTTCATTTTCATTACTTGTATTGAAGAATAACCCAGGTGAAGTTGATGATGGTGAAGTTTTAGAAGAATTTAATAACCTTAACTTCGATAAGGATTCAAAAAATTACATAGCACGACAAGTTGGTGACAGATATGTAACTATTGATTCAAATGGTAAACTTACCTATAATGGTGATTATCCAAATAAATCAGTTCATGTTTACCTAAGTGATTATGACTCAGAACTTGAAGGTATTGCAGAAGCAGCACTTCCACATGGATTTGCGGCAGCATCTAATCCAAGTTTGGGTACTACTGGTGTTCCAAGTGGTAGTTTCAAAACCGCACAAACAAATACTAATGGTGTATTTGACCAAAATGTTTATTATGGTTGGGATTTCTTAAACGATGATAACAAACAATATTTGGCACCATTACCAGCATCAGGTGGTACTGGTAACAATGCAGTATTTAGTTTAGAAAATATGAATGGGCACGCAGATGCAGATACAATCGGTGCTGATACATATGCAAATGGAAGCACAGCACTTTCATTAACTGCAGCAGCTAAAGCTCAGTTGAAATTTGTTGTTCCATTACAAGGTGGTTTTGATGGTGATAATCCAGGAACCTTAAAGGCAACTGGTAATAATATTACCGCAGCAAACACACAAGGATTTGACATTCAAAGTTCAAGTTCAAGTGGTTCAGTAGCTTATAAAAGAGCTATTAACGCAATCAGTAACCCTGATGAGTTTGATATTAACTTGTTAGTAACTCCTGGAGTTATCCATGAGTATCACTCACAAGTAACCAATCATGCAATTAGTAAGGTAGAAGATAGAGCAGATTGTTTCTATATTATGGATGGTTCAAGATGGGGCCGTTCAGTAACAAATGCAATTTCTGATGTTAATTCATTAGATACAAACTATGCAGCTACTTATTATCCCTGGGTGAAGATAATGGACTCTGATAAAGATAAACCAATGTGGGTTCCACCTTCAGTTGTGATACCTGGTGTGATTAGTTTCACAGATAGTGTAGCACACGAATGGTTCGCACCAGCAGGTTTAAATCGTGGTGGATTGAGTTCAGTATTAGAAGCAAAAACAAGATTAACTCATACGGAAAGAGATGATTTATATACAGACCGTGTTAATCCAATTGCTTCATTCCCTTCACAAGGTGTTGTAGTGTTTGGACAAAAAACTCTACAAGGTAAACCATCAGCACTTGATAGAATCAATGTAAGAAGACTGTTAATCAGACTTCGTAAGTTCATTGCTTCATCTTCAAGATACTTAGTGTTCGAACAAAACACAGCAGCAACAAGAAACAGATTCTTAGGAATAGTTAATCCATTCTTAGAATCAGTTCAAGCTAATAGTGGATTGTCAGCATTTAAAGTAGTGATGGATGATAGTAACAACACACCAGATGTTGTGGATAGAAATCAATTAGTTGGACAAATCTTTATTCAACCTACAAGAACTGCTGAGTTCATTGTGTTGGATTTTGTAATCCAACCTACAGGAGCAGCTTTTCCTGAGTAATTTTGATTTGTAAAAATAACCTATAAAGAAAAGCCCCAATTTCGATTGGGGTTTTTCGTGTCCAAAATATTTTTTTTCTTTTTAATTTCCCAAATCTCAGCAAAAAAGTGAAAAGTCGGGTTCACTCAATTTGTTTTTGGGGAAATTTTTTTCTCTATAGAAAAACTTCTAAAAAACTTCGAATAATGATTATAAATTATTGTTGTGTATTTACATTTTTTTTCGGTTTATGATATTTATTAATGAATTAGATAACGGCAAAACTATTAGGAGAATAAAATGGCCGAAGTATTAGCAGCTGACGAAATATTTTTTACCCCGTTTGAACCTAAAACTAAAAATAGGTTCATCATGTATATAGATGGGATTCCAAGTTATTTTGTAAAAACAGCAAATAGACCACAAATAACTTTTGAAGAAGTTGAATTAAATCATATCAATGTTAAAAGATATGTTAAAGGTAAAGGTACTTGGGAACCTTTAGAAATTACTTTGTATGACCCAATTGTTCCAAGTGGAGCACAAGCCGTTATGGAATGGGTTAGATTACATCATGAATCAGTAACAGGTCGTGATGGATATTCAGATTTTTATAAGAAAGAGATTAAATTTAATCTTTTAGGTCCAGTCGGAGATAAGGTTGAAGAATGGGAATTAAAAGGTGCGTTTATACAAACTGCTAACTTTAATGATTTAGATTTTGCTAATGGAACGGATGTAGCTGATATCAGTTTAACACTTCGTTACGATTACGCAGTTCTATCATTCTAATAGGGGAAAACAATGGGATTTATTGAAATATTCAAAGATGATAACGATTACAATGAAAAATCAATTATAGGTTTCGGAGCATTTGCAACAATGGTATTGTTTGCATTGGTGGATTTAGGTACAGGTATTGCTGGAAAGGAACTCGTGATTAATGATGTTGTTTATAATTCATTTGTCTTTGTAACATTAGGTTCCTTTGGAATTGCAGGAGCAGAGAAAGTACTTGGACCGAAAAAATAATTTACATTTTCAGTAATTTACAAGATAGTTATATAATATATGGTTTTAAATTCAAATTATTTCATAGGAGATAAACATGGCTGATAATCAGTATGCGTTTCCTACTGAAGTTCTGTCTTTACCTTCAAAAGGATTACTATATCCTAAAGATAGTCCATTAAGTAGCGGAACAATTGAAGTCAAATACATGACTGCAAAAGAAGAGGATATTCTAACATCAACAAACTTAATTGAAAAGGGATTAGTGATTGATAAACTTTTATCAAGTGTTATTGCTGACCCTAAAGTAAAATTAGATGATTTGTTGATAGGTGATAAAAATGCACTAATGTTAGGAACTCGTGTATTGGGATATGGTAAAGATTACGAAGTTACCATTGAAGACCCAGATACAGGTCTTGATGTAGACCATACATTTGACTTAACAAAGTTAGAACACAAAAAGGTTGATGAAAAAGTTTTTAAAAGTGGTGAAAACAAATTTTCATTTACATTACCTAATTCTAAACGAGTTGTAGAGTTCAAATTACTTACACATAAGGATGAACGAAATATAGATTCAGAATTAAAGGGACTTCAAAAAATCAGTAAAGTTACTGGTGTAGAAAGTCAACTTACAACAAGATTAAAACATCAAATCATTTCAGTAGATGGTGAAACTGATAAAAAGTTTATTAGTAATTTTGTTGATAATGAATTTTTAGCACTTGATACGAAAGAATTTCGTAATTATCATAATTCAATTCAACCTGATATAGTATTTGAACAAGAATATACGAATGAATTAGGAGAATCCCACACGGTCAATATACCGATAGGGATTCGGTTTTTTTGGCCTGAGAGCTAAAGATAAAACTTACATTCACGACGAAATTCACAATTTAATTTATCATGGTGAAGGATTCACTTTCACCGAGGCTTATTCTATGCCTATCTACTTACGAAAATATTATATTAACAAATTAATAGAAACTCGTAAGGAAGAAAGTAAACAATCTCAAAAATCTCAAATGCCACATGAAAGATTCAAAAAATCTTAGAATTTGATATTTATTAATGGTTAAACTCATTCAAATTTAGGAATAAAATTATGAAACTAAGATTCAATGAAAATTCAGTAAAACTTTTAAAAAGGGTACAAAAAGAAGGTTTATTATCAAATTTTGTTAAATCTATCAAGAGTTCAATTGAGAACAAAACTGATGCTGAGATAGATAAAATTTTAAAAAGAACTAATAAACAAGGAAGAGAATTTGCAAAATTAGCAAAAAAGGACCCACAGAAAGCACTGAATATTGTTCTAAAAGATATGGGTTTACCTGCTAATAAAGTCAAAGCTTGGTAATAAAGCTTAAATCAACAAGTAACTTATAATAAATTAGAATAAATGGCATTCGTATATGGCGTGGACACCAAAAGACCAAAATAAATTAAATAGGCTAAAAAAAGAGTCTGCACTTCTTGAACAAGAACAAAAAAAGTTGATGGAAGATGCTGCAAAATTATCAGGTGAGGCCTATCAAAATGCAATTAAAACCATAAAAGCAAAAGGTAAAATGTTAACTGCAATGAAGGCCCAAAAGGCAATCTTGGAAGATATGGTTGAAGATGAAGAAAAGATATTTAATACAAAAGATAAATCAAGATTATTAGAATATGATATAGCAGGTTCAAAGGAAAAATTAAAGAAGTTACAATCCCATATTTTAGATTCATATAAGGCTCAAGGAATTTTAACCCACAAAGAACTCAAACGAGTTCAACAAAAAATGATGATTCAGGCAAGAAATTTGAAATTAAATATTCAGGCAGCAGAACAAGCCCAATATACACAACAACTTGCAGATAAAATGCTTAAAACTTTAGATTTAAGTGAGGGTGTGTTGGGTAAGATGAAGGACCAAGCAGTTCTATTTACTAAGGCATTACTTACAAATCCATACATGATTCTCTTGGCTGGTTTAGCCCTTACTATGAAATTCTTACTGAAACAATTCGCGTTAGTAAAAAGTATTAATAAAGAGATGGGTGTAGGTGCATTGGAAGCAAAAAGATGGGGTGAAGAATTCAGATTAACAAATGATGCCTTAAAGTTGATAGGTCAAGATGCTGTAGGTATTATGGGTGAAATACAAACTGAATTTGGAAATTTGGATAAAGTAACACCAACGATGGTTGCTGAAGTTGGTGTAATGTCAACTTACTTAGGTGCTTCAAGTGAACATCTTATACAAGTAACAGGAATGGTTGAAAGATTAGGTAGTGATACTAAAGATGCTGGAATGAATACGATTAAATTTGCTTCAGCACTGGCAACATCAAATAAAGTAGCTCCTGGTAAAGTATTAGAAGATATTGCAACGAATAGTAAATTATTTGCAGAGTTTGGTCAAGATGGTGGAGAAAATATTGCAAGGGCAGCAGTTGCAGCAAGAA